>Ga0268284_1000072_pt1 | contig 93572 bp, 105 predicted proteins | sample saktaG_14_FD_190137 | JGI IMG/M metagenome (GOLD analysis project Ga0268284, IMG submission 190137) | Saline water microbial communities from Sakinaw Lake, British Columbia, Canada - sak_2013_06_06_40m | ecosystem: Environmental > Aquatic > Non-marine Saline and Alkaline > Saline ...
GTTCACTTTTGTGATGCTGAGCCGTGATTCATTGTCGAGAAGCCCTGGCCTTATCACGCTGTCATTCATCCAGCCCTCAGGGAATCCTTCTGATAGCAATATCTCGCTGATCTTTGATGCGTCTGATTTCATCTCCTCGAAAGCAGTGTTCACAGTGAAGCTATTGATTATTATCTTTACAGCGATGAGAGCTGCTGCTATGAACAGCAGCATGCTAAGAGTGTAGTCCATCACCCATACCTGGCCTCTCTTTTTGTGCTGCCGTCTCTTTGCCATAATTATCATCCTATTGTCATCAGCTGATGCTCACAACTCCTGAAATCTTATGTATGGTGTTTGTGCCTTTCTGGAAAGCCCCTGTAATGTTCTGCGGCACAGGGAATAATAATTCAGCGCTCCTGTAAGTTATCACAAGGTCGTTGTTCACCTTGGATATCGAGTATTGTGCGCTCTCCACCTTGTCAGGCAAGACTACTATGCGCTCGTATCCGTCCTCGACCTGGTTTGCGAGTATCAATTCGTTCTGCAATGAATAGCCGAGGTCTGTGAGCCTTCTTATGTTCCTATCCTCAGAATAATCATATGTCATGAAATAAAGCACTCCGGCCAGGACCAGGAGGGCGACCATGGCGAGAGCTATCATCATCGAGAACTCTATGGCGAACTGAGCCTTCCTGCTGCGAAAATTGTCCATGACCCACCCACTTATCGACTGTTAACAACAGACTGTCTGATTATCCTTAATCATCAATTGTCTACTATGACTACGTAATCATCATAGGCCTCGGCTGAGATTACATGTATCCCTGGATGATTGTTAAGAGTGCCTGAAAGGTTCGCGGCAGTCCACTTCACAATCTCATAGTCGCCGCCGGAGGAATCAATAGTCAGTATGATGCTGTTCTGTGACAGCTCTGCTGAGACCACGTTCTCAGGCATATAGACGCTTATGGTCTTCTTGCTAAGAGTCCCGAGATAGAATACCTCGTCTGCTGCGTCTCGGATCTCAGAAGCCACCTTGTCAGCCTGGCTGTTCGTGATCTCGGTGTTCAGGTTGTCTGACTGCTGGAAGAAAACCACTATGAGAGGGAGTATCATCATCATCGCAACGCCCATTATGAGAAGGAACTCAAGGCTAGACTGACCCTTAACATGATGCCTAATGCTACCTCTTTTTTCCATCAACACATCCTTAAGAGAAGGAATTTATAAAGTTATTGACATCTACCGCGCTCGGTCGCTATTCTCAGCCTATACTGGCGCGTCCGATGAAAGAAAATAACAAGAAAAAAACGATTAAGAAAAAAATAATCCGAAGCTCTATCCTATATAGCTCGTGTCTGAGTGCGGCTCGTTCTTGCCTTTTCCGAGTTCCTGCTGCCTGAGGATCGGCTTCATGCCTTGCTCCAGCTTCTTGATGTTCTTCTCCACTTTCTCAAGGCTGACTCCGAGCTTGTACTTCTTCTCGATGATGCTCATGAGCTCCTTTGCCTCGCGCAGGCCTATGTGCATCGGATGCACTGATGTCTCGCAGAGAAGAGCCAGCGCATCCATCTTCCGCTTTGCGCTGAGACCCAGAAGTAGGCCTGTTATTCCCATTATCGGCCCTACGAATCCGTAGAGATTGTTACTCACACCAAGGCTTGTGAATTCTTTTATGAGCTTCTCATTGTTGCCTGTGCAGTAGAGCTTTGGCTTTTCAGGGGATTCCTGGAGGCCTATGCCTCCGAGGGCTATTATCTCCTTGCACTTGTATTTGGCGACGAGGCCGAGGATCGATTCTGTAAGATTGTAGGAGTCCTCTGAATCCATGGGCTGCACGTCTCCCAGCAGGAAAAGATAATCTTTCTTCCCGACTTTCTTGTGGAATAGCTCTATCTTTGGCAGCTCCACCATATTATTATCCTTGACAAACACTGAGTTCGGCAGGCAGAATGAGAAGAAGCTTGCGACCTTCTCTGCCTTCAATTGCTCTACGAGCATGTCAGCCGCTATCTTGCCCACGTTGCCGATGCCGGGCATGCCCTCGATAAGGACAGATTCTTTCAGTTTCAGGTTTTTCAAGATAGTGATCTTCCATTCAGCGCTCATCAATCATCCCTCTCAATCATTTTTTTCATTCTCTTCATTCGCATCATCATCCTCATGCTCTTCCTTGTACTTGCGCCTGTAATCGGCGTACTTGTCTTCAGGGCTGTACTTCGGAGGCTTGGGCTTTGATCGCGATCCGCCACAATCGCACTTAGGGCCTAGCCCGTAGCTTTTGCATTTAGAACATTTTAGTATGTGAAACATCTTATCCTCGACGGTAAATGAAGATAATCATGCTTCCTGTCTTGTGAAGCTGACATCTCCTTTCTTTCCTTCGAACACCTTCTCTACAGCAAGCTGTATGTCCTTCACTATAGCTTCTGCCTTCTTGTAGTCCTTGGCAGTCACGAGCAACCTGTAGTTCCCTCCTCCGAGGTAGGCGAACTGGGTCTCTTTGTTGACTGCCCTTGCTTTCTCAAAAGCCTGCTTTATCATCTCAAGCCCGTTCTCCTGGTAGCTCTTGATGCTTATCTTCTCAATAATCTCTACTTTTTTAGGCTTGATCTTGTCCTTGACTAGCTGCTCCAATTGGTCAGCGATATCTTTTTTGAGCCCTAGAGATGATAATGATGCGTTCTTCTCGACCACGTCCTCAAACGCCAGGTGAAGCCAGAGATAATTCCTTATCAGCTCAGGAGCGACTTCATTATAGACTTCAAGCACAGGCCTCTTGAGCTTCTCGGCGAATGACTCTATTATCTTCTCAGCCTTCTGCTCCTGCTTTATCGCGTCAGCCTTGTTCCTTCTCTGGGACTCATTCACTCTTCTCAATGACAGGTCTATGTGCCCCCTGCTCTGGTCAATCCTTATGACCTTGCAGGCCACCTTCTTGCCTTCCTCGACAAAGTCGCGTATGTTCCTAATCCTCCCAGGGCTGACCTCAGAAATCGGTATTAAGCCCATCATGCCAGGATACTCATCAAGATCGACGGTGATTGCGTGGTATTGTATCTTTGTGACTGTGCAGAAGACTATTTCTCCATCCTCAGGGAATCCCTCTCGTCTTAAAAACAAGTTATGGACCTCCTTCCCTCAAAGCACTTCGAGCACTCTGGCTTTGACTCTTGACTTGCCGCCGGTAGGCTCTGCGATGACTTTCTCGCACACAAGGCACTTGACTGTGCTTGCTGACTTTCCGAAGACTATCTGCTCGTTCTTGCACTTAGGGCATCTGAGCTTGATGAACTTGCTCTTTGGCTCTCTGACTTCCATGAACTATCCCTCCTGATTGTAAAGCGCATAAGGCGTTAAGCGCATCGCACTTCTTTAGACGGAAGAACAACAGGGGATTTATAAAACTATTGGCTATGGTTTATGATTAGCTTCAGAAAAACTTGGGGTGCCTTAGACCAATTCTATCTTCTTTGCCCGATAGCCCATCCTCTGGGAATGGGTCTTGCTGCAATCCTTGCAGGTATACCTGAAATCTGTCTTCTTGGAAAGCTTCTTACCGCTCATCTTAGGCTTTGGAGGCTTAGAATACCTGCCCAGGTTACCAAAACCGCGCCTCTGACCCCTGGCCTTGATCCTTGAGACCGAGCCCCTTGACAACGGGTGAGATGCGCTCCTACCCCTCTTCTTTGCCAGGCTAACCTTGTGCTCGGTGTGCTTCCTGCAAAAAGGACAGTACCTATTGATGGTCTTTTTAATCTTCATATTACCCTCTGCGGAGACGAGAACCATTTAAAAAGCTTTCTATCAGCCTTTTCCTCGCTTCGCTCAAAAGTCTGGCCAAAAAGATTAGTATGGGACATTTGTCTGTTGACAAAGTCCCATTCCATACGACGTTGAAATAAGAAAACAAAGAAGGGTAAGAAAAATCAGTTTTTCTTTTCAGGTTCTGGTGCTTCTGGCGCTTTTGACTCCGATGCCACTATTTTCTCTAACAGGCTAGGATATTTCGGATTCACAAGCCTTCCAGCGAATCTTCCATCTCTCTCATAATTTACAGCTGCTGCCCCGCATTCTTGGCACCACAGGAACGCTATCCCTTCCCCTTCAGTTCCACCATCTTCCAATTGATATAATTTAATATAATATTGTGGATTGTGGACCTTGCCTTCTCCCACGCATTTCGGTTTGTAAGTCATTTTGTGTAGCTACTTCAAAATAGAATATAAATTTATCGATTTGTACTTTTTACCATTACATTTCTACCGCGCCGAAATCCGACCAAAACGCTATTAAGGCGCGCCCGAAAAAAGAAAAAGCACATCCAATAAGAATGATAATTTTCAACTCTTCATCTCACTCAGAACACTTCAGCCCTTCCTTTGCGGACAAGCAAGTCTGCTATCGTCCCGTCAAGCTCTGCTATTTCTCCCTCGCGGAAGGGACCAAGCACTTCTCCGCCTCTGCCCATGAACTCTGGCAGTGATACCTTGAACTTTACCTTTCGAAGGCCGTTCTCATCTGCGCCCTCAGGAGCCTTCTGGACTGCGAAATGAGAATCCTCGCCCGTATCTACGACTGCAGACTCTTTCTCTGCTTCAGACGAATGATGCACAAGCCCTCCGGTCTGTGCCGGAGCCATTCCCTCAGCGCTATCGTCATAGGCGGCCTCTTCAGCATCTGACGCAGCAGTCACCTTCGCCTTCGCAGCTATCTTATTGGCAGTATAAGGAGTCTTGATATCTATCTCTCGCACAGCGAGCACGCAGTCAAGCAGGCTTTCCTTGTATTTCTGTATGATCATCACCTGTTCCTCGAAGAACTCTCTTTCGGTCGGAAGGAGAGCGGTCGTGTCTATCACGTCAGAGCCGGTCCTGGCCTTGACAACAGCCATGTGGATTATCTTCTTCTCCCGCTTCTCATAGAGCTCCTTCACAATCCTCCTGATGTTCTGGAACTGGATCTTGAGCTTCTCCTTGTCAGCAGACAGGAACAAGCGCTCATCCTTCTTGCTGATGAGCTCCTGCTTCTCGCGAAGATAGGAAATGACCTGGTCGTAGAAATCATCATCCAGCTTCTGGAGCTCCTCACGGTTCTTCTCACGCCTCAGAAGGTCAAAAAGAGTCTCATACGTAATCCTTATCTCCACCATAGGTCAAAGGGAGGTGATGAGGCTTTATATACATTGCGGAAGGGCGTTTTCGAGCTAAACCAGAGGACATAAATAACAGCGAACCGTCGCTCGAGCCTAACCTACGGACTAAAAGCAACGTTGTTACGTTGCACAAGCCTGTTGGCTTGAGCCCGAGGTTTTGTTCTGCAAGGCAGAACATGCAAAATCAGAAGATTTTGCTTTACGGCTCTCACGCAGATAGACGGTTCGCTGGGATGAGAAATTTCGCACTAAAGTGACGGGGTTTTCAACCCCGGTAAATTTTGCGAAATTTCCCATAATCATACAACTGTTATGTCCTCTGAATATACTAGCTGCCAATAATTTATTGATTATAATGTCAGCTAGTATAAATTTTTAAATGAATTGGGCATCCTACCGATGAATGGCGCGTTTTGAGTTCAGGGACCTGGATTTTTCAGAGGAAAAAGATGGAGGGAAGCATCTTGTCAAAGTGATCTTCATGCGGATATACTATTTCCATCTCCAAAGCCATGAGCTTGAGAGCATAGGAAAGTTCAAGACAGGCTCCCACTTCATAGAGTTCGACTGCTCAGAGGAGCGGGCGGCAAAGAGGTTCAACCAGCTCCTCGCAAAAGGGTTTGAGAGCCTGAAATGCGGCGTGAGCGGGCTTCCGACAGTCTACATACATAAGAACTCCAACATCCCTATCATCGGAGCCGGATCTTTCGGCCTCATTGACAGGAACACAAACTGCATAGAAGTGAAGCCTTTGACCTGCTGCAACCTTGACTGCGTATTCTGCAGCGTGGATGCGGGCAAGAGCACAAAAAAGGCGTATGAGTTTGTCGTCGAGGCAGAATACCTTGCAGAGCAGTTCAACCTTCTCGTAGAGAAAAAAGAGCATCCTGTCGAGGCTCACATCGGGCCTCAGGGAGAGCCATTGATGTACGCGCCCATCGTAGAGCTTGTGCGCATGCTCCGAGAGAATCCAAAAGTCAAAATAATATCCATCGACACCAACGGCACATTGCTCACAAAAAAATTGATTGATGACCTCGCAGAGGCAGGCCTCACAAGGCTCAATATCTCATTGCAGGCGACAGATGAGAAGAGGTGCAACATGATGGCAGGCACTGCTTTCAACCTGAAGCACGTCCTTGAGATGATCGATTATGCCAAGACAAGATTGAACGTCCTATTGGCGCCGGTAATAGTGCCTGGCATGAATGATAATGAGCTCGCCCTTCTCGTCGAGAAAGGAAAAGGCATCAAGTCTGATTATCCAAGCATGGGAATTCAGAACTTCCTCAACTATAAGCGCGGAAGGAATCCGGCAAAGCAGCGCAGCTGGGAAGAGTTCTTTGCAAGCCTAAAAGAGCTCGAAAGAAAGAAAGGCATGAAGCTCAAGCTCTCAAAGGAGGACTTCGGCATAATGGCAGACACAAAGCTTGAGAAGCCCTTCAAGAGGCGCGACATGATAAAAGCCGTAATAGTCGCTCCAGGGCTCTACGCTAACGAAAAGATTGCTGCAGCCAAAGGAAGGGCGATTCTCGTCGACAACGCGAAAAGCATCGCAATCAATTCTACAGTCAAGCTCAGCATAGTAAGAGACAAGCACAACATCTTCAGAGGAGTGCTAGCTTAGAGATATCTTCCAACCAACAAATTTATCAAAGAATCGTCTGCGTTCTTCAGTTCTTTTCTTATCGGCTCCGGGATTTGGAAGTTCTCGACAATCACGTGAAGAGGCAATGCTCTCCTTTGTTCTCTCTCAAACAAAGCTCTAGCATTTCGTCGCATTGCTGGTTTCTCATACATATTTTTTGCTTCTCGCTCAAAAAATGCCTCTGTCTCGGATATGATTCCTTCATCAGGAGATCTGCACAAAACCAAGCCAGAAGGAAGTTCCATCCGTCCCATAAGAGGAGAGCCAGGACAGATTTCTGTGTAATCATAAACTCCATTCTCAAAATGATGGCGTATGCTTTCACTTAAAAGATCATCTCCATGGAACTGCTTCTCTATTGATAACTCCGCTTTCGAATAAGTTGCTGAACCAGAATAAGAATTGACCGTATAATACAGAAAAGAGATTGCTTTGTTATCATGGAAAATAGCGAAAGATCCTTTTCTCTCCTCATGGTTATGTGAAGGGGACCGATTCATTATCTTAAAATCTTGGCTTGGTGATGGAGACGGGGTCAGAGCTGGCACCGTGAGCTCATATTCAAATCTACCATTGATGTTTTTGTCAGAGATAGTAAAATCTCCTTTTATTATTTCGACATCTTTCTTAACGACCACAAGATAAGGATTCTTAGCGAATTTATAAACATTTCGGAGTAGTAACAGATTCTATGTTGTCGGCGAAGAGAATTAAACATAACAATAAAGAACGACAGCAATTTTTATAAATAGCAATCAACAGTGAGCCTCGCATGGAGCTTTTCACCATCATCATCCGCCTTCTCGCGACAGCAATCCTCTCTTTTGCATTCGGCTATGCGCGACAGCGATTCCACAAGCCCATAGGCTTCGGAGCATTCATCTTCGTCGCGACAGGCGCCACCGGATTAGGTTTGGCAGGCCTTTCTTTGGCACCTGAGAACCCTCTCCCGCTATTATCAGCCATAGTGACAGGCATAGGTTTTCTCGGAGCAGGAGCACTCATCAGGACGAGTGACAAGATCAGCGGGTTCACCAACGCGTCAAGCATCTGGATATTTGCTGTGTTCGGTCTTTTTGTCGGGACAGGGCAGTACGCTGTCGCCATTGTGAGCTACACGATAATCTGGGCTGTCTTCTTCGTCGACAAATACCTTGAGAGCAGGGGAATAGGGTCCTATCAGAAGAAGATATGGATAGCCACCCAAAAAATCGTCGGGGAGCATGAGATCGAGGGCGCCATGGTGTTTGGCAGCATAAAGCTCAAGAAGATGAACGTCGAAGTGAACAAGAAGAACAACACGCTCTACATCAGCTACCTGATACAAGGAACAAAGGAGGACATCAACAAAATCCCCCAGCGGCTATACGAGAAGCCCTGGTTCGAAGCATTCAAAGTGGAATGAACGAATATATTAAAATTAGAGAAATATTTCTTTCCATCCCTCACTCCTTCTTCCCTAGCAGCCTGCTGAAGAAATCGCCTACTGCGTCGATGACTTTCGTGAAGAATCCTTTCTTCTTCTCAGGCGCCGGAACCATGCAACTATCCAATCCGAGAGGACTATTCTCAAATCGAAAGATTTAAATATGTTGTATGCTAAAAACATACAAATGTCTGCTAAAAACATACAAGAATTGAACTTTACCGCGATCGAGATAAAGATACTAAAACACATTTTCAAGCATTATAAAGAAAGATACAACGCCAGGCAACTCGCAAGAACACTAGGCCTAAACCACGCACACATAAACAAGCTATGCAATAACCTTACGCAAAAGAACCTGCTCATCAAGGAAGAGATAGGAAATTCTATATATTATGACTTTAATTATGATGATGAGTTAGCGCTAAAATTCATGGAGTACCTCCTGAGCCTGGAAGTGAATGAGTTTCCAAAGCATCTTCAAGTGGTTTTGCACAGCCTAAAAAAGTTCAACGAATGCATAAGCTGGGGATGCGTGTTCGGTTCATCGATAAAAAGCAGCAGCTACAATGATGTGGATGTCCTATTGGTTTACGATAAGAAGAAAGCCCAAATGATTAAGAGAATAAAAAGAGAGATAATGAATTCTGAGCTTGTTGAAAAGCCCATAACCTATGTTGAAATGACAGAAAAAGACATCGCCAAAAACACGGAAAACAAAGCATTCCAAAGCATGATGTCAGACAACCTAATATTCCATAACGCATCAAAATATATTGAGGTAATCAAATGTCTCAGATAGACAAACACTTGATATGGTGCTTAAAAGACGAGAAAAAGCTAAGAAAAATAAAACCTGACCTAGAGCTGGCAAAAGCCCATCTAGCCAAATCAGAATACAACAAGGGTGTGATGAAGATACTCGAAGATGCAAAAAAATATGACTGGGCATTAAACGTAGGGTTCTACACCATTTACCACTGCTTTCTAGCAATACTGGCAAAGCACGGCTACGCATCAAGAAACCAATCGTGCACAGCAACAGCAATACTGACGCTAATAGAAGAAAAGAGGATAGAACTCGACAAAGCATTAGTGCTCCAATTTGACACTCTGGAGATGGATAAAGAAGCGACAGATCAAACAATCAGGGAAAGCAGGGAAATATCCACTTATGGAGTCAAGACAGAAATAAACACAAAACAATTATATATTATCAAGGCAATGATAACAGCGAACCGTCGCTCGAGCCTATCTCTGCACTAAAGTGCGGAGTTTTACGGCTCTCGCAAAGATAGACGGTTCGCTGGGATGAGAAATTTCGCACTAAAGTGAGGGGTTTTAGATCCACACGAAATTTTGCGAAATTTCTCATAATACAACTGCAAAGAGAGACAATAAAAATACTCAACGGATAGATTCTAACCATAATTTACAGGCAGTCACATCAAAAATATAGAAATAGCAAGCTTTTTTTAGATTATCATTTCTTCTTTCCTAGCAATCTGCTGAAGAAATCACCTACTGCGTCGATGACTTTCGTGAAGAATCCTTTCTTCTTCTCAGGCTCTGGCGCAGCGGCCTCTTCTGCCTTGTTCTCAGTCGGAGCGACGGTAGCATTGGCTTCCTTGCCTGGTGCCGGCGTGACTGTGATGTTGAAGCTCTTCATTATGGAATAGCCTTTGCCAGGTATGCTCGCAGAGGTCGTTATCGTGATTACACCTTCTCCGTGAGCCTCAGGCACTCCCAGCGTATAGATGTAAGCCTGCTTTTCCTCGCTCTTGTCAAAGCTCAGCTTGGCGCTGGTAGCGCCTCCGAGGATGCTTAAGTCGCCAGGCACTGTGTCCTGCGAATCGACTATGTATGATTCTTGGGTGTTGCCCTTGATCCTGACAGTCACCGTGACATTAGCCCCGGCAGCCACTGTTTTCTTGTCAGCTGATTGTGCTATACTGAGCGTCTCGTTAGAGGGAGTCACTGTCAGAGTCATTTTCTTTGAGAAGTTGAGCCTCTTGCCAAAGCTCAGGTCGTATATGCCGCCGAAATTTATGTCATAGATTTTTTTCTCGTCGACAAAAGGCGCCTGCAATGTGTCGTTCACAAGCACCGTCTTGGTCTGGCCAGGCCCAAGCTCGTCAAGGCTGAAAGGCATATGGTTGAACAGGCTGCTCGTCACATTGCCCTTGATATTTCTCATGATTATCTTTGCGTTCAGGTTTTCGAACGACAACGCCACCCTGTAGGAGCCGCTCTCTGTGACCACAGGCTCCTTCACAGATATTATTAGGCTTATCTCCTTGTAAGTCGCCTTGAGAGTAGCTGTCTTGTTCTCGCTGAAGTTCTTGCTTTTGGAATCAATGAGAGATAGCTTTGCGGTTATAGAGTAATCTCCATCCTGCTTTGTCTTCAAGAGCATGGTTATCTGCTTGAAGCCAGAGCTAGCTATCGTTCCGTTCCAGCGGTATTTCTCTCCGTCTTTCTCCAGGCCTCCTGGAAGAGATGATACTGTGACCTGGGAAGGGATTCTTAGCTCAAGCAGGCTGACATTGATGCTGCCAGACTCCTTATTCTCCACGCGCAAGCTCAGCGCGCTGTCGTCGCCCGCCTCTATGCTCGTCGGAGAGATTGAGAATGTGAAATCATAAGGCTTGTTGATGCTGAAAGCGGCGCTGGAAGTGTTAACAGAAAGCTTGGCTCCAGCATACTCGTAGGTAGAATAGCCTTTGCTGGTAAAGCCGGTGTAGTTCTTTATCTTGAAGCTATAAAAGAGAGTCCTCTGGGAGAAAATGGGAAGAAGCGATGTCTGGTGCGTCAGCGTATTTCCTGACAAGGAAAAGCCAGAGGCGTAATCTGTTACCTCCACATTGTCAGGGAATGTCTCTTTATATACGAAATCGTCTGCGGCGTATTCACCCTCATTCTCGATGGTTATGACCGCATCCACTTCCTGGTTTAGCTCTGGGCTCGAGGCAGAGAATTCCCTTGTGATTGTGATCTCTGGGCCGAGAGTGGCTATGATTATATGGATGCCTGCATATGCTGTTCCGGCGACATATTTGACATGAGAATCTTCTGAATCCGAGTTTGTATCCCTGTCAATATACGCTACGCAGTATTTCCTTGTCATGGATGATTTGCAGCCGCCTTCCTTAATCACGTATGAATTGGTGTTGACTCTTAGTATGACTGATTCGTCATCCAGGCGGTAGTGAGTAACAAGATAAGTCTCGCCTTCCTTTGTGAACGTATCTCCAGTATTATGCCATTCGTCGTAGAGAGCATCAGTGGCGGCGGCAGCCGGTGACAGGAGCATCAGCAGGCATAATGCTAGGAATAGCTTTGCGCCATAAGAAAACAATTCCTCGCCTCTCATAAAGCAATTCTCGGTAGGATTGGGATTTAAATGTTTCGGAAAAAAACATTGTGTTTGTTAAACGTCATATCTACCGCGCCAAAATACGACCAAAACGTGATTAAGGCGCGCCTGAAAGAAAGAAAATGAAATAATCACGGAGAACAGGTTTTCTTTTCGGAAAAATCTAGCGAGAGGATATAAACCACTTTTCTGATTACGCTGAATTCAGCAGATCAAAAGAGCTCAATGAAAAAGACCTAGAAAAAGACCTAGAAAAGATCACAAAAAATCAAAAGCAAATACTTGCTGAAATAAGCAAAAACAAGCACATAACAACGCATGAATTAAGCGCGGTTATCGGCATCAATGAAAAAAACATTCGAAATAACATCGCCAAATTAAAATCAAAAGGCCTCTTAATAAGAATAGGCCCTGACAAAGGAGGGCACTGGAAGATAATTATATTGTTATCAAGCAATAAAGAAAAATTGAAGAAAAAAAGAAAAAAAGAAAAAATTAAAAAATTTTTTATTGTTCCAAACTCTTGGTTGTCTGCTCTTATACTATCTTGTTCACGGTTATCGTGTTCAAGTCAGCTACAACAACTTCGACTTCAGTTCCTGACAACTTGTAGTCAGCGTACTGGGCTAGCACGTAGCAAGCACCCATGGTGTCCTGCGCGCTGTATCCAGCAACTAGCAAGGCGTTCTTGTCTGCGAACAGCTTGATAACTGCTTTGCCAGGTGTGAATCCTTCTGCACACTCGGCTGGGTTGCCCATGAGCTCAGCTGCCTTAGCGTTGACACATGGTCCGCCAACAACAATTACATTGGTGCCGGCTGGCAATACGTCAGTGTCTAAGACTGCCATGCCAACAGCGATCGGATTCAGAGTTGTGCTCTGGATTGTTCCTGCCGCTGATGCTGAGCTTTCTTTGACCTCAACTACTCCTGCTGTCACGAAGACCTGCGGGTACCTCTGGGTTCCAGGGTACATTATAGTCAACTCAGAAGCTGAGTTGCTCGAGGTTGGCGTGTACTTCTCAAAGTGGACACCGTAGTCGGTGTATCCGTAAGAGTACTCGTCCTTGTCAGGGTCCTCTGTCAGTGTTGCTGTTCCAGAGCCTGCGATTGACGCGCTTACGCTCAAAACACCTGCAGATCCTGCTCCGCTTGCCGTTAGGCTTACGTTGCTTACTTCAGGTCCTTCTGCAACCTCATCGTATCTGTCATTTGTGGTCGTCAAAGTCACGTTGGCAGAACCAGAGCCAGTTAATGCTACAGGGTTGGTCAAGTTATCTAAACCAACACCAAGACTGAATGTCTGGGTTCCAAAGTCGATTATTCCACCGCCTTTTGTCACAGCCTTTATCTCTGAGTTGTTGACTCCGCCTACGCCGTCAAGGTCTATTAACAAAGCATACTTCTCTGATGCAGTAGCTGATGTGTTTCCGACATAGAAGTTGTGCGTTGCTCCGTTGACGATGAGCTGGCCTGTTGCGCCTGCTCCGACAGTTCCTGAGTAGGAAACAACTATGTCTCCTCCTGCAAGGTCCTTGAAGGTTACGGTGCTGTCACCAGTGTTGATTGACTGGTACCTCAATATTGAGGTCACGGCCTTGGTCTCAGCAGTGCTTGTTGCTCTGTCCGACAGGATGAAGTAGTCGTTGTCCGAGATAAAAGTCTCGTTGTCCCAACCATTTGTCCCAGTCTGCGAATCCACGTATGTTGGCTCTGTAAAGACAAAGTCGTCGTCATCATCACCGAACTTGAAGACAGCATCCTTGTTGGTTAACAAGGGGAACGAGTACTTCACGCCGTTGATGTTCTCGAAATTAAGCTCATATGCGTAGTTTGACTTAGCATCGAACTTGATCTCTGACTCTGCAACTTTGACAAGGCCTGCGTAGGTTACGTCCCATGTGTCTGTCAACATACTGTTCTTGTAGTCACCCAAGAATTCCTTGAGTCCTTTGCCTACAGGTATGTAGAAGTCGTCGTCGGCTGTAATCTTATACTTGATGTAGTTCAGCTTAAGCTCGCTGTCGCTCGACTGGTTAGTCGCTTTTATTATCAACTGAGCGTTGCTGACTGTTTTTCCTCCGACTTTGACTGTCTCTGCAGCATAGGCTGTGTTTGTGCAATCAGTGTCTATCAGCTCAAGCTTGTTAGCTCCGAGGTAGAACTCAACCAATCCTTCTCTCTGGTTGGTCATGACTGATTGTATACCAATGGTCACATCGTTGCTTAAGACCTGTGTCTCGCCTTCGCCTCTCGCCTTGGTCATAACTCCGTTTACACTGAGCTTTGCCGTGGATAAGGCGCTGTCGATGAACACTGCAGTCACTTCATAATCCTTGCCGTCGATGGTGTAGGTCTTTGTCTCTCCGTCTCTTAAGACGTCAGCGACCTGTCCTCCCAACATGCTAAGGGTTACTTTGTTTCCAGAGTCCATGTCTGCACTCACTATTGTGAATGGTGCTCCGAGTATGGTGAGAACTTCTCCCTCATAGTCGTCAAGAGCCATTGTTGTGCTGGTTATTTCTGAGACTGCGCCCTCTGTGAATTCAATCTGATATTCAAACAGAGTGCTGCCGTCTGGCACATACAAGAAATCTCCTATCTGGTCGTCGTCGTTCTCTGCGTATTTGACATACATAGTTGTGTTGTCAAATTTCAGGTACTGCTTCACTGGCGATTCGACAAAAACTCCTGATTTCAGGGCTTTCAAGTCGAGTTCTGTGAAGGTTCCCTTCACTTCTCCAACTGGTTCACCGATTGCCACAATATCAGAGCCTGTCTTGAACTCTGCGCTGTCTCCTACGACTGACGCTGTTCCAGCTGCTCCAGGTATTGCTATATTGCTTGTCTTAGTCGCTAATGCCTGCAAACTTGCTGCAAGATCAATTGCACCTACGACATCAGATGTAGCTGCTTCCGCTCCCACGACTATCTTCCCACTGAAGACGCCGTCAGTTACGAAAGGCGCTGGATAGTTGCTAAGGTCTAATGCTGTTGCTCCCATGATAGTGGCTCCTAGCATGGTGGCTCCGGCAACCAAAGCTGCTATCTTCTTGGCTGTCTTTTTCATATCCATGTAAACACACCTCCGTGTTTAACTTGTTTTCTTTAATAAACATGTTTGCCATAACATGTTAAATGTTTGGTTCTGTTTATTATCTTTAATCTCTTCCACACTCTCAGATCATATGGGGTTTGCACCATACGGCTGCGTCGCAGCAGTATTTTGAGCCCCCATACTCTTATATGTATGGAATTGACTGTAAGACCCTCAGGGTCGAGATTTATTTATAAACTTTTCGCACCCAGGACATCATACCCGCCAGATAGCTGTTTTTAAGCCTTATATCCCTCGAATTCATCATAATCCACCATTTTTAATTAGTGAGTGAAAACACATGTTTTTCCCCCTCAAATACCGCCTATCAACAATCATATTCGGAGCCAACGACGGAGACCTATCCATGCAAAAATCATCAGGAAAATAAAGCGAAACAATGAAATGCCTTGAGCCAAATGAAGTGAGGCTTTATCAACAAGCGATTGCCTCACATTAGTCCTTTCCCGCAGGAAAGGTTAGTGCGGGTGAACAAAGCGTTGTTACGCTTTGAACCCGCACGGAGTGAGGCTACGCAACAGCGTACGCCTCACACTAGTCTTTTGGTTAAACTTTTTCGCAAAAAAGGTTAATGCGGGTGACAGGGTTTGAACCTGCGTAGGCACTAAGCCAATGGGTCCTAAGCCCATCCCGTTTGATCCGAGAATCGCCTTGCGATTTTCGTTTGACCACTCCGGCACACCCGCAAAACTTGTTTTGCGATGCGTGTGTCGACCCAGGAATTGCAAAGCAATTGCTGATTGCCGGCACACCCGCAAAAATGAAAGAGTTTGTCATTCTGGATGTGTGGCCTCAAAAACGCAGAGCGTTTTTGTCTGCCGGCACACCCGCGCTATATATATAGTGCAATGGGCTGTTTTAAATGTTTTTCCAAAAAATATTTAAACCCACCCAAACGAGAAAAGACTTGCTTGAGGGGTACCTAATATGATGTTTTGTCCGAAGTGCGGCTCACTGTTGCGGCCTAAGGCTGACAAGAAGAGAAAGGTCATGGCCTGCAGCTGCGGCTATATTAGCAAGGATGTTGATTCTGCCAAGATAAACGAGAAGGTCAACAATGAGGGCAAGAAGATTACCATTGTAGAGGAAAAGGATGATACTCTCCCTCAGACAGATGCCAAGTGCCCTGAGTGCAGCAGCGAGAGGGCTTATTATTGGACTGTGCAAACCAGGGCAGGCGATGAGCCTGAGACTAAGTTCTTGAAGTGCGCCAAGTGCAAGCATATCTGGCGCGACTACAGTTGAGGAAGTCAAAACAAAAGTTGATGATAAATTGATAAATCCCTCAAGCTACATAATCAATGATGTTCTGAAGGTATTGGCGAAGCCTGGCAAGAAAGAAACTAGGATAATCCGCTATGATCCTGAGAGAGAGGCTCTTGTCGTCGAGGTCGGAGCTCCGGCAGAGGACAACAAGGCAAATGTCGAGATTGTCAAGTTTTTCTCAAAGCTTTTGAAGAGGAATGTCGATATCAAGAGCGGGCATACTAGCAAGCAGAAGATGCTTCGCATCATCTGATAATCATTGCCCAGGATATTTCTCGACTGTTTCGTCAACGTAATCCAACTCTACTCCTGACTGCAAAAACATCTGCTCTGATTCTGCTCCGGCGTGGTATTTCTTATCGCACATCACCCTCTTGATTCCGCAGTTGATTATGAGCATGGCGCAGGTCCTGCAGGGGGTCATCTTGCAGTAGAGCGTAGCATCCTTCACAGACACTCCGAGCTTCGCTGCCTGGCAGATGGCATTCTGCTCTGAGTGCACTGTCCTCACGCAGTGCTGGGACTCGTGCCCGTCCTCATGCACCATGGTCTTGAACAAATGACCTACGTCGTCGCAGTGAGGAAGGCCTTTGGGACTTCCGACGTATCCGGTGACGAGTATCTGCTTATCCTTCGCTATCACGCATCCGCTCCGGCCTCTGTCGCAGGTGGCTCTCTTTGCCACTGTCCGGGACACTTCCATGAAATACTCATCCCAGCTCGGGCGTTTGTACTTTGTTTTGGCTCCAGCCTCGACAGATTTTTCTTTTTTGACAGCATTCTTTGAATCAGTCATATTTTTCTTTTCCATCATAATCCCTCCAATAGCTTGTCTATCGTTTTCTGGAACGCTTCCAGCGTTGAATTATTTGTTATCTTGAAATCAGCCAGTTCTTTGCAGGCGAGCAGCTGCTGATTTGCCGAGTCACGGCTCTTGAGCTCTTTTTCCTCTTCCTCTTTGAACTTTTCGAAGCTGATGGTCTCTCCTTCTCTCATCCTGCTCTTCGCCCGCTCAAAGCGAGCTTCGATTGATGGAGCTTCTATGAACACAAGCCTGAATTCCTTATTCTTCTTCAGGGCGGCGACTTCGGCCGGATTCCTTATCGAGTCGACAGCATAGTTCTTCCCTTTCTCAATCTTCTGCAAAGTCCTCTCTGCGAGCACAGCGTTGCCGAAGCTTTTCCTGAGTTCGTTGCCTTTGGCGATGAGATTGTCTCGGTTGATGTCTTTTCCTTGCTTTCGGAGCTCTTCACGTATGATATCTGAGAGAGAGTAGACTATGAATCCTTTTGATGCTAAATACTTGCAGAATTCTCCTTTGCCGCTGGCATTAAGCCCTGTGACTCCGAGTATCATGTTTTCCCCCTTCTTCTATATACAGGAGGGACTGGTGTTTAATAAAGGTTCTCAAAGAAAACCGGGATTTTTCCGGTAGCACAGTGTTGCAGCATTCTGAACAAAAAAGAATATAAACAACGCTCAATAACCACTCTAGGATTTATACAGTTCGTATGATTTTCAGTGATGAGGAGGGGTTAATATGGCAATAGTTAGGTTAGCAGGTTATAACATTGATATCGACCAACTGGAACTGGTTCTTGCAGGGGAAAAGGACAAGCGAGTCCTGACTCCAGAATCCATATCCGCAGCCTACGCAAGGATCAGCAGGTCTTCCAAGGATGTCACTGAGCTCAGGAGAAAGGCTGCTGATCACTTGATAAAAGCCAGGATATCAAACACAAAAATAGTCCATGAGATGGGCCATCACTCAATAGCAGAGCATACAGTCTTCAACTTTGACATAATAGGAGTCTCAAGGCTCGGCCTTGAGTGGCTGGAGATGTTCAGACTTATATCTGAGACAGAGAAATCCCAGAGATACGTCACCATGGAAGGAGACCTGGTGATACCAAAAGAATTCGATGATGGAGAGAGAGGATTATACCTGAAGATAACCAAGGATATCCAGAACAAGTTCTACTCTGATAATCTTCCTATCCTTATAAAATACCAGAATGAGCTAAATCCTGGATTGAATGATAAGCTCATCGAGGGGCTTGCGAAAGAAGATGACAGATATGTCCTCAGCCTTGGAACCAAAGGTCAGGTAGGGATGACTATCAATGCAAGAAACCTTGAGTACATGATAAAGATGGCAGATGCCAATCCTTATCTCGAGATCCGTGAGCTCGGAAAGAAACTCCGCCGCTTAGGAAGCGGAGTAGCCCCTTCGCTGATAAAAAACATCGAAGCGAAAGAATACTTCAAGGATGGGCAGAGCAATCTGGAGAGATTCTTTGAAAAAGAGGTTGATGTCCACAGGCTTCTCAGAACAATGGAACTTACCCGAATAATCCCACCCCCCACGTACGATGGGGTTGCAGAGAATAGCATGAGGAAAAAAGGCGAAGCCAAGCTCATAAATTATACTCCTGACGCTGACAACAAGATAGTTGCGGCATTGATAAGGTCAGGCACAGGACTGCCTATTGAGAAAGCATACCTCGCAGCCACCTATATGAGTGATGAAGCGAAGAAGAATATGATAAAAGCAAGGCTTAATGGTATAGAAAAGTGGGATGCTGTGCCAAGGGAGTTTGAGATGGTGGATATTGTCTTCGAGGCTGACATCAGCGCCAGCAACTTCGCCCAGCTCAAGAGGCATAGGATGGCAACTCTCCTGCCTGGAAAATATGACCTGTCTCTCGGAGTTACAATGCCTGAATCTATAAAAGCGACAGGCCTTGAAAGGAAATTCATGGAAGTTATCGAGAAGACAAACAATGCTTATTATGAGCTAAGAAAGACTCAGCCAACTGCATGCAACTACATACTGACCAATGCCCATCGCAGGTCTGTGGTCATGAAAATGAACCTGAGAGAGCTTCATCATTTCTCAAGGCTGAGAGAGGATGAGCACGCCCAGTGGGACATACGATATCTTGCGAATAGCATTGTCGAGCAGACAAAGGAAGTGATGCCTATCATCACCAGCTTCATCGGAGGCAAGCACGAGTTCGAAAGCATTAAAAATAAATTGTACAATCCGGAATCCTCATGAAGGGGAAGCTTATAGTCATCGAGGGCACTGATGGTTCTGGGAAGGCCACTCAGACAAAGAGATTATACGATAAGCTTTCTGCTGAAGGGCATAAGGTTGAGATTGTTGAGTTTCCTCAGTACAGGACTCCTGGTGCCGCCATGGTCGAGGAGTATCTTAATGGCGTGCTTGGCACTGCCGAGGAAGTCGGGCCTTATCGCGCTTCGATATTCTATGCTGTTGATAGGTATGCTAAGAGCAAGGACATCTACCAGTGGCTTGATGAGGGCAAGATTGTGCTTTGCAACAGGTACATGACAGCGAACAAGGGCCACCAGGCAGGAAAGATACACAATCCTGCTGAGAGAGATAAGTTCCTGCATTGGCTTGATGAATTGGAGTTCGGCATCTTTGGCATCCCTAGGCCTGACAAAGTGCTTCTTCTCTTCATGCCCTGCGAGATAGCCCAGAAGCTCGTCGGACACAAAGACCTTCGCGATTATCTTCATGGAAAAAAGATGGACATCCACGAGGCAGACCTCAAGCATCTCAAGGACGCAGAGGAGGCCTATCTTTATGTCGCGAAGAAAGAGGGCTGGGATGTGGTTGAGTGCGGCGATGGAGATGAAGCGCTGCCGATTGAAGTTATTTTTGAGAAAATTTATTGTAAAGTCAAAGAGATAATTTAGTTTTTCTTGTTTTTGCTTTTCTTAACTTACGTCAAGCGCGCCATATTGCACTGCTCAGCCGATGGAGGCGCGGTCGATGAAAAAGTCTCGTCGTAAAATACGAATAAGGCTACACCGAATTCACGGATGAGAATTATTTTTATGCTCTTACTCTTCTTTTTCTTCTTCAACAATCTTAGCCGGTTTATCAAAGAATGAGTTGAGTGATTTGCTGCTTGTCATCGCCTTATAGCTGATTCCTTTCGCGCTTCCGTTTATAACCATAGGATTTTTATGAGACTCCTGCGTTTATAAAGATGATTAAGCGCTAAAATAGAACTTTGAAAAGGGCTTGTTAGAAAACAGCAATCATGATGACTACAATCAAGAGATATATCTTCCAGTCATAGGTGTATGTATGAGTGATGACACAGTATAGAAAATTATTTTTTTCTCTTCGAGAAAGCAATCCATAAGAAAAAATCATGCGACAGTGTGATCGTTGGAATCACTAGGCTCCCTGTTCCTCTCGCCTTTCTCCCACTTGCCCAGGCTCATGAGGCTCTGAAGGTTGTGGCTGACAATCTCCCCGCTAGCAGCGTCAATCTTTATGTTGAGCACGCTGAAGCTTCTCGTCACCAGGGTGATGTTGTAGAGATCCCTGTCGAGGTGCTGTAGTATTATTATGCGTTTGGTTATCATGTGAGCAGAATACTTTTCCTTGACCAATTGGTCGCAGGTCTCCATGGCTTTTGCCATGCTGATTTTCACTTTTGAGAATTTCAGCTCAGGGATTACCTTGTTCCTTGTGAACGCATCATCCTCTTCTCGCAGCTTGACATCAGGCTCTGTCTCAAAGACCACCAGCTTGTCCTTCTTAGGAGAATAATAGCCCAGCTCCCAGTTGTATTTCTTCTCAGCCTCATCAAGCATAGTGAAGCAGTGGGCGAGATAATACTCAGGGTTTGAGCTCTTGAAATCCTTGAAAGCCTTGCTCGATTCTACTTTTTTTATCGCTCCCTTGAGTATCATGTTTTCACCTCAAACTCCGCCGACGCCTGCCAGCTTCAGCAGCTCAACAAACCATATCTTCACATAGCCAAGCCAAGGAATCCTAATAACAGCCTTTCCTAGCAATTGCTTTTCAAGCACTCGCGTCTCGTCAAGCTCGAAGTCCCTTATCTGACCAGGGTTGTGATCTCCTTTAGTCTCAAAAACCCACATGCCCATCTCTTCCTTCTTTATCACTCGATGTATGATGGGATATGGCTTCTTTGACTGGAATACAATCACATCGCCGACATGGATGTCATCTGGCTTCTTTCCTATGAGCAGCATTATGTCTCCTTTGTTGAAGCCTCCAGCGAAAGAATAATCCTCAAATTCAGACTTAGTGATGTTCAGGGACATATAATAATCTCCGCAAGCATCCCAGAACTCAGACGAGCTGAATTTCATGCTCTGATCATAAGACCTGCCGCAGATAGTATAAGAATATCTAAGGCAATCGGCAACTATGTTCCTGTCTGCGCACTCATCAGCAGTGCGATGCTCCATACTGTTGCTCACAACAGCGACAATAGGATAATTAGTGCCTAGCAGCAGGCCAAGGCCGGGGTAGACTATGAATTTTATGAGCACGTAAGCCAGCAAGATGTTCACAATCCAGCTCAAGGCAGAATCATCATACCAGATGAAATGCCAGGCCTTGCCAAGCAAGGTCATGAACTTAGACTTCTCCTTGATGATCTTCTTCCCTTCCTTTCCTTTCTTCTCAAAAAGCTTTCTGTCAGCCATTATGGTTGAAAAAGCCAGGCGGCTTAAAAAAGGTTGCGGTTTTAAAAACAGGCCATCGATGGTTTATAAACCCTTACCAAAAGTTTAAAAACAACCATACCTTACCTCTTCGTCGGAGGAATGATATGAAGGCTCTTAATTTAGTGTTTTGTTCTTGCAAGAAATACCTTGATAGGAATGAATGGAAGCCATACAAGGAGGCAGAGGAGCTGATCACAAGCTTGATAAGAAAGGAATGCCCTAAGGCAAAAGTCTCTATCCCCAACCTTGAATTGCCGGTCGATCTGAAGGACAAGAGGATCAACACCGCGATTGTCAGCACCAAGGACAAGGAGTTCAAGGTGGCTGTAGGCATAAAGCTTTCCAGGTGCGTCCTCTGTAGTAGGGAAGGAGGCAATTATTTTGAGGCCATCCTCCAGGTTAGGAGCGCTAATGAGCATATCCTTGAGGAAGGCATACAATATCTTCAGGACCGAGTTCATAATCTCAGGAGCAGAGGTATGTTCATCAACGGGGTTGAGCGATTCGACGACGGCTTTGACCTGGTCATGACCAATAGGCGAATAACCCAAGCCCTCGGCAAAGAGCTTCAGGAGTTCTTCGGAGGAAAATTGAAAGTGAGCCCGAGATTGTTCAGCCAGAACAGGCTTACTAGCAAGAAGGTCTTTCGCGTCAACGTATTCATAGAGCTTCCCGGCTTCACGCGGGGGGATATAATCGTAGTCAATGACAAGGTCTGCGTAGTGGACAAGATAGGTAAGAAGATAAAGCTCAGAGAGCTCCAGACAGACGCAAGCCTTCTGTTGGACTATGACAAGATGGACTACCGAGTCCTTAGGAAACAGCAGACCTATGTATCAAGGTCTTATCCAAGCCTGGAAGTCATAAACCCGCTCGACTTCCAGTCAAGCATGGTGAAGAACAAGCCCAAACAATCATTCACGCCAGGACAGACGATAAACGTAGTGATGCACAAAGGGATATATGCTGTTGATTGAGGGTTTATAGTTTCTTCTAGTTGCACCAGCTGTTGGAGAGCCTCCCGTCAGGAAAAAGCGTGAGCTTATGCCCTTCAAGATATGCTTCCCTGCTCTTCTCCCTCAGCAATCTCACCTTGCCATCCTCATCAAAGTGGTTTCTTTCAATCCAGCGATCAATCTTATCCAGCTCTTCCTCAAGCGGAGAATTCGCCAGGTCGAGGTTATCATCAAGTCCTCGGACAGGCCATGCCGATATCCTGTCAACGCCCAGCCTGAGAAGACCCTCTGCTTCAGAAATGAATTTATCAGACGTATATATGTTCCTTTTGCTCAACACCATGTTGGCCCTCATCGTCAAATCGGCATCATGTATCTGCGAGAGCACATCTTTCAAAGGAGGGTAGTAATCGACTCCGAAAATGGCAGCATTTTTTCTCTCATTGATATCATGCACAGTCACATAGACTGTTGTCAGGCCGTAATCCTTCCATACAGGCAGATAAAGGTCGCAAAAAGCCTTGTCAGAGCCGATTCTTATGCCGTTTGAATAAAGGCTGATTGAAGAGAATCTCATCCCTTCCTTTCCAACGCTATAGACAAGCCCTAATGTCTTTGTGACAGCGATTGGCGAAAGTGTCGGCTCCCCAGTGCTGCTGATGGACAGATACCTTGCCCCCTGCACATAGCATTCCTTAAGAGTCCTGTATATCCGCTTCTCTTCGATGATCCCGTCCTCTTTCGGAGCATACTTTCTTAATGGCGCGCCGGCGCAATGGCTGCAGTGAGCATTGCACTCCCCGGTTCCGACGAAGAGAGATAGGCTCTTGAGTTTACTCATCAAACTAAAACACCTTGTAAATCTCTTCAATCTTTGTGGAAAGCTTATCCAACAATCCTTTCTTGACTCCTTTCTCCTCAAAAAAAGCCATCACTTCGGCTATGGTCACATGATCATCAATTCGACGGTCCTCATTCGAATAAATGCCGGAGCCGGTTGTTACGGCGCAGCTCTTTATTATAATCCGAGGATCCTTATCGAATCCTTCATGCTGGACCAACACAGGAACGTTTTTGGAATCTTTTGGCAGCGTAAAATAAAATTGTGGATAAAGGCTGCGCTTCTCTGTGTGATACCCTCCGTCATCGCTGCCAAAGCATTGCCCGAAGACGACCTCACTCCTATTCTTAATCTCAAAATCTGTGGCAAGAGAATAATCTCTTGAATAGAGCCTGAATTCACCATTGAAAACGTGCACATCCAAATGAAGCCTTATGCATTCCAAAAAATAAAGCTCCTTTCCCAGCATTTCAAAATCTTCCCTTCTTGATTTGACATAATCCGATAATTCCATAATCTGTTTCATAGCAATCCCTCCTCATTTCATGCATAATGCTCCTTCTTTTATCCATGAATAGGCGACGGTTCCGTCCTGGAACACCACGAGCTGCCTCACAAAATCTTTCTTCGGGTTGTGCTTTGTGACATAGTCAGTTATCCTCAGGATGTTTCCTTTGTAATCATAAACTCCCCCGCCCCAGACATGGCCGTGGCACATCTTCGCGTTGCGGGAAAGCCATCTCTTGATTCCGAGCAAGCCAAGCCTTGAAGGAGTATGCTTGTTCCTTGTCCCGTCAGGGTTGCCTATCGGCCAGGAGGTGATGTTATCAATTCCTTTCTCAATCAGCTTGCCCACAGCCATCTCATATTTTTTGGCTGTATCGACCCCGTCCTTTCTCAGCAATAATGTAGTGCGAACCCCAAGACCTAGCTTTTCAATATTATCAACGATTTTTTCCAGCGCAGGGTATGTCTTGAGGTTGTAAGCTTGCGCCTGCTCTTTCTCATCGACAGAATGTATCGATACAGCGATGTTGGTGAGGCCGAGCTTTTTCCATCCAGGCAGATATGTATTGCAGAATTCATCATCAGCAAACAGGATTCCGTTGGTGAACAGGTTGACGTTCGGGAAATAAGCTCCTTCCTTCGCACATTTCTGGTAGACTTCAAGCGCTTTTGTCAACGAGCCTGGGTCGCAGGTCGGCTCTCCGCTGCTGGTCAATGACAACGACCATCCTCCGTAGCGCGCCGAGAGCTTGATTGCGGCCTCAAGGTTCTTGTGATAGAGCGCACTCTCACGGCTTTCTTTTGCCTGAGGCCTCAGGTATTTTCCTGCGCAAAAGTCGCAGTTCGCATTGCAGGCTCCGTTGCCCACGAGCGCTGATACGCTATAGATCTTCTCTATGCATGCCATCTTTGTTCACCCTACCTTGAGTATAGACTTGTATTAGTAATATCTATTACTGTACAGAAACTGTCAATATAGTTGTACAAAGAGAAAACTATAAAAATAAGGCTCTGTTCGCCAATGGCATGCTTGACTCTCAGATGATAAACAGGATAGAGAGCTTTGTGATGAGCCAGCCAAGGTCGATACATGAGATAGCCCATCTTCTCGGAAAGAACTGGAGGACTGCAGACAGATATGTGGAGGAGATCGAGAAGAGCTTCGGCACATTGTCTGTCAAGGTCTTCAGGGGCGGCACCCGCGGAGCTTTGAAAGTAGTCTACTGGGCAGGAAACGAGCGCATAAGCAAATCTGTCTTCCAGGAAAGGCTTGAAGAGGAGATATTCAAATCAAGGAAGAAGGATGACTTCTCATCTTTCAACATATTCCAGCACGTCCCTGACAAGGATAAGAAGGTTTATCTATGCTCTTCTGAGACAGACCGTGCCCAATTGTCTGAGCTCAAGGACATGCTGCTCTCTGCAGAGAAGCAGGTGCTCGTCTTCTCAGGCAACCTGTCATTCATCAACAGCAGGAATGAGGCTCTTGATCTCTTCACCATCTTCGAATCACTTGTCAAGAAGAAAATTAGCGTAAAGATAATCTGCCGGGTGGATTTTGCCGGAAAAGCAAATGTCGAGAGGCTTCTCTCATTGAACTTCAAGCACGGGCGCGAATTCGTCGAGATAAGGCATGAAGAACATCCTCTGCGTGCTTTCATCATCGACGGAAAGATGCTGCGCATGAAGGAAGTGAAGGAGCCAACAGGAAAGATCAACGAACTCAACAAGAAAACATACCTATTCTACACCATAAAAGACAAGGAATGGTCTGAGTGGCTCTCAAGGATATTCTGGAAGATGTTCAACAGGTCAATAGACGCCAACAAGAGGCTTTCTGAGCTCAACAAGATGAGAATAAGGTAGCTAGCAGGGTCAATCAAATCGCATTTTGAGAATCTTTAAAAATATATCAATATTCCTATAGCCCGGGTGAGTTGTATGTATGCTTATAACAGAGGAAAGTTAGGGATTATCTCCTGCGAATCAGGGAAGCATTTTGCAGAGCAGGTTATCGCAAGGCTCAAGGACATAATAAAGGAAGAGGATGATTCTGAAGAGATAATGCGAAAGACAAAGGAGACGGTCTTTGGTAATTCTGAGCTTAAGACTGAGATTGAGGAGTGCGTCAGGAACCAGGATGTCTACATATTCCAGGACGTGGAGAACAAGAGCAAAGGCATGAGCGTGAATGACAACGTTATGGCCTTGAAGACTGCCATCAACGCAGCCAAGCTCTCAAATGCGCATTGCATCACAGCAGTGATACCTGTCTATCCTTATGCGCGGCAGGACAAGCCTAAGACAAGGGAGGGAGTCACTGCTGCCATGATCGCAAGAGAGCTTGAGGACTGCGGAGCAGGCAGGGTCATCACTCTTGACTTGCATAATGATGCTATTGCCGGCTTCTTCCGCCATGCGACCCTTGAGAACCTCAGGGCTTCAAAGGACTTGATAGATTATGTCAAGAAGAACATCGGGGTGGACAATCTCGTCATAGTCGCGCCAGATGCAGGCGGGGCTACAAGGGCCAATTATTATGCCAAGCAGCTGGGAGTCAAGCTTGCAATAATACACAAGGAGCGAGATTATTCTAAAGCTAATTTTGTCGAGAACATGAGCCTCATCGGTGACGTGTCAGGCAGGGATGTCTTTGTAGTCGATGACTTGATAGACACAGCAGGCACCCTTGTGAACGCCGCAAAGAAGCTGAAAGAGTCCGGCGCCATGAAAGTTTTCTTTGCCGCAAGCCTTGCCATGCTAAACGGCCCTGCGATCGAACGCCTCGACAAGGCCTTCAAGGAAGGGTTCATAACCAAGGTGATAGGGACAAACGTGATATTCAGGGCAGAGAATTTTGCGAAGGAGCATCCCTGGTATGATGAGGTCAAGCTTGACAAGTACTTCGCCAGGGTAATCTACAACATCAACAAGGGAGTGAGCATCAGCAGGCTGCTGGAATGAGTTGGATTATCCTTCAAGAAATTCTTCTATCTCTTTCTTTTTCCTTATGTTGAGAGATACATGGATCTCTCCGGTTTTCATATACTTGTTTATAAACTCCATCCGATAAAGCTCTTCGAGGGCTTTCTTGACTTCTTTTGTACCGCGCATATGTGTCGGAAACGCTTTGAAAATGTTTTTCTCCTCTGTATGAGACGCACCCCATTTCGCTGGATTGAAATCTTTAAGTTTTATGAGTAAGTGCTTCTGAATGAGTTTTTTATCCATTCATTCTGTAATTCATTGCTCATTAATATACTCTTAGTGATTATTTTCGAATAAATTGCGAGAAATATATGCGTTATTATGATACATTAATGTATCAAAACAAAACATTTAAATAATCGCATACCAACACCCCATTCATGGAAGAAGAAACTATATTGACGCACCTTCTAGGAGATTCCCCGAAAGTAAGACTCATCGAACTGCTGCTTGTCGGAAGAGACTTTGACTACTGCATCTCGGACATGGCAGAATACGCAAAGGTCGGAAGATCGACCATCTACAGGTTTCTGGAAGACATGCTGAAAAACAAAATCATTAAGCCCATAAGGAAAATTGGCAGAATACGGCTGTACAAGCTGAACAAAGACAACCCTGAAGTGAAGCTCATGCTCAAGATGTTTGACGAGCTGCTCAAGCTCAATTCTGAGAAAGAGATTGCTAGGCAGATGATGAAGGTGAAGGCAAGCAGGTAGCAAAACAGTTGATTATTTTTTAGCGTACTTCTCCAGGCTCAGCTGTCCTCTCCTCTTGGTCTTCTTGATCTGCACTGTCTCTTCGCGCAGGTCTTCTCCGACTTGCTTCTTGATTGAGAGTGATATCTGCTTTCCAATCAGCTCTGAGAGCGTGGCGAAGTCTGTTTTCTTGACATCTTCGAGGTCTCTGACTTTGTTGTTGTAGAGCTTCCTTGCCCTAATGCGGCCGATGCCTGTCAGCCTCAGCAGCGGCAATAATTCTTCTTTTGCTCCGTGCTTAAGCCTTATCCTCAGTCGTTCCATCTCTTTGATGAGTCCGTGCATCTTTGAGAGCTTCGCGAGCTCTTCTGATGAGAACAGCAGCCAGTCAGCAAGTGACAGCTTTGCACGGATCTCTCCAGGCCTGATATTGTATTCCTCAAGAAGCGCTTCCTCGTCTTTCTCGTTGACCCATTCAAAGAAGAACATGGCGGTCTTTATGCTCTTGATGTAGTCTTCGTAGTCTGGGTCGAACATGCTCGGCTCAAAGTTGAGGAGCGATGATGACCACTCAGTCAGTTTTCCCTCGATGCGGTCATACTCTGAAACCCTGACATTGAGCAGCGGCCTGAGCTCAAGAGTATAAGCTATCATCTGCAGGAATGAGTAATCGCGCAGCATCTTTTCCTCTGCCCGCTTCATGCAAGTTATCAGGTAGTTGGCTGTGTATGGGTCGAGGTAGAGCTCGCTCACTCTTCTGCCAAGAAGAGTCGCTTCTATTCTGTCTTTTGCCTTGTCGATTGTTATGAACTCCCATTCTTCGAGCTGCCTGAGGATTTTATTTATTATCTGCTCTAGCTTTGATAGCTCTCCGTATTGCTGGGCGTAGAAGGTCTTTGAGAAGAACTCCATAATAGATTTGTTGCTGTTGGCGTACTCTATCGAGACAAGGCTTAATGCATAAGTCCTGAGTATGGGCTCCACGGCAAGCTTGCTCACTATCTCCTCTGGCTCTCCGTTGATGTAATTGTCAAAGATGTTCTCTTTCTCGCTGTCTGTCTCTGCGATGCATATCGCCTCTCCGTACTCATCGTTGAAGTCAGGCCTTCCAGCTCGTCCGCAGAACTGCAAAAACTCAAGAACTGGAATCCAGCTCATGCCTCTCGGAGCAGAGAATCTTTTCAGGTCTCGGACAATGACCCTGAAAGCCGGAAGGTTCATACCATATGCGAGCGTCGGCGTGGCGCAGATGATTTTTATCGCTCCGCTGCGGAAATTATCCTCTACAATCTCGCGCTGCTGCGAGTGAAGTCCTGCGTGGTGGAATGCGACGCCGCTCCTGACACAGAGAGCAAGGCGTTGGCATTGCTTGGTTGATTTCTCAAGAGTGCCAAGGATTTTCTGGCTCAGAACCTCAAGAGCCTCTGACTCCTCCTTGCCGATGTGCTCTGGCTTGATCTTAGCAGCGATGCGTTCAGCTTCTGACTCTGCGCTGGGCTTGCTGTTCACAAACACCAAGGCTTGCTTCTTATGCTTCAGGGTGTCGAGACAGATATTGAGAACGCTGTGATTGTACTTTGTCTCGACCTTAAGAGTCTTCTTCATGAGAAAGGTGTTTATTCTCTTGGTTAAAAACGTTTTGAAAGCAGTTTCTTTTCCAGGGATTTTGCGGTTGAATCTTGCAATCGCTGTGCAAAACAGTAACTCCTGTTACTGAATAGTCTGCCTAGCAGACTAAAATCGGACGCGTATTCTCAAATAGAAAGCTCATTCCAGCAGGCAGAGCATATGCTCCCTGAAGAAGTTCATGAGCTTAGGATATCCGTCCATCTTTCCGAGCGTTCGCCGATATTTTTTTCTTAGGAGGCTTGCTTTCTCCGGAGTCAAGCCTGATTCTTGCACATAACCAATCTTCGGCTCAAGCACAGTCCTTTTCTGCAAGACGATGTCTTTTATACCATATTTTTCTGGGCATGCGAATATAGGTGTGTCTTTCTGCAGCCCGAAGACAGAAGTCGAGACCAGGTCGATTGATTCAGAGTTCTTTTTCAGGAATTCTATTGTCTCAAGGAATTCTTCCTTTGTCTCTGTTGGAAAGCCGAATATGATGTAGGCGATGTTCTTTATCCCTGCGTTGCGCGAGTCCGAGAGAACCTTTTCAACGTCTTTCACGTTCGTGCCTTTCTTTATCAGCCCAAGTATCCTGTCAGAGCCTGACTCAACCCCCCACATCAGCATCGTGAGGCCTGACTCACGTAAGGTCTTCAAAGTTATGTAATCAAGCTCTTTTGTCGGCCGGAGCTGGCAAGTCCACTTCGCTTTGTGCTTTTTGAAGATGGCTGCGAGCTCAAGAAGCCTTTTCTTAGGTATCATCTCATCAACAAGGAAAAAATGGTTGGCTCTGGAAGAGTTAATCGCCATTTCAACTGTCTTCTCAATCTTGCCGAGGTCGAACTCCTTGTATTCGTCCTTGTCATAATGGGTGCAGTAGGTGCACTGCTTGTAATAGCAGGTATTCGATGTCTTCAGCGGCAGCACGATGCTTGGAACAAAATAATCTTTCAGACAGTGGATTGAGAAGTCAAGCACGCATTCATCATCGCCCTCAAATTTATTTCCTGTGAGCCACTCCAAGAGGTCGACCTTGTTCTTCGCATGATAATCAGCGACTTTCCTCAGCTTCTCATTGACAGCAGGCCCGCCTACAACAACCTTTATGCTTTTCTCCTTTAACGCTGCGATGAGTGAATACGCATAGAATGCCTGGCTTGAGTAGACGATGCTGAAAGCCACCACATCAGGATTTCTTTCCAGTACCTTTGCCAATGATTCATCGAAAAGGTCTGGCTTTTCTCCCTTGATGATTTTTTTGCTGTTCTCACTGTAGAGCTTTTTTGTCTCCTGACGATAAGCAAGGCTGACCTTGGAATATTCTTCCTTGTCATAATCTTTGCTCAGATTCCGATAATACTCTTTGTATTTGCCGAACTTCTCAAGATGGAACGCAAGATTCAGGTCAAGGACTTCAACTTCAAATTCAGAATTATCCCTAATGAAAGCGTACAAGTTAGTTGTTGAATAAGGTGGAGTCGCCGGAGTGCAGAACGGCGGATAGACCAAAAGGATCTTTGTCATATTAAAAAAGAATCATATTATCCTTTAAAAGAATGACGGCAAAGAGATAGAGGCGCGCATGCGAAAAGCAGCAGATGACCTTGACTTCGAAGCAGCAATACTCCTCAGGGGCAGGGCTGAAGCGCTGAAGAAACGGGCTGCTTGAATCTAGTGTTCTTTGTTTTCTGAAGCTTTACTTGTTTCAGGGGATTTGAATTGATGTCTTACGAACAAGAATCAAATCCGGGAAGCGACAGATTTTGCAAATCACTTCGCAAGATTCGATCGCAAAATCCCTGAGAAACGTAAAAAAAACTATAAAAGAAAAAAGATGAGCCCAGGAAAACAGAACCACTGTTCTGAATCCTATGCTCATTGTTATGAGCCCAGGAAGATTTGAACTCCCGACCGCACGATTTCCTTCAAGGAGCGCCTTGGAGGTTCCAAGACGCAGTCTTGTTATCAGTCGTGTGCTCAACCAGGCTAAGCTATGGGCTCGTGAACGCCTCCAGCCGGATTCGAACCGACGACCGCGCGGTCTCTGCTTTGCACAGAAACCTTCGTTTCTGGCGTGCTCAGGCCTAAAGGCCTTACGCATAACAGCCGCGAGCTCCACCGCTAAGCTATAGAGGCATTTATCCTCGGAATGAACCGCAGACGCTTTAAAAAGTTTTCTTTTAAGTGATAGAAAAAGAGATTCTAAAGCTTCTTCACTCTCTGCCCGCCTTTTGAGTCCTCAACCACGAATCCTTTGGCTTTTATCGCGTCTCTCAGCTGGTCTGAGAGCTTGAAATCCTTCTTCTTTCGGGCTTCTTCACGCTGCTTGACAAGCTCCCGGACATCAGCAGGAACATCTAATTCTTCTTCCTCTTTGAGAAGGTCTAGTCCTAGCACTCCATCAAAACTTGATATAAGGTCCAGCTTTGCTTTGTTAGAGGTGCAAGGGTCATTTATGAGCTCGTTGAGAATCGCAAGTGCCTTTGGCATGTTGAGGTCGTCGTTTATCGCCTCCATGAAATCAGATTCGTATTCTTTCTCATCAGAAGCGATGCAATCCTGCTTTTCTTCTGCTTTCATCTTCGCTTTCAGCTCAGCGATCTTGTTCTTCAGCGATTTGTAGGCGCTGGCTGCTCCGTCAAGAGCCTCCCAGGAAAACATCAGCTGCTTCCTGTAATGAGTTCCGAGGCAAAAGAACCTGTAAGCCAATGGATCGTATCCTTTGTCTGTCAGGCTTTTCATTGTTATGAAAGTCCCTGCGCTCTTGCTCATCTTTCCCTTGTCCATCACCAGGAATTCGCCATGAATCCAGTATTTTACCCAGGGTTTTTTGCCAAAAGCAGCCTCTGACTGGGCTATCTCGTTGGTGTGATGCACAGGAATGTGGTCAATTCCTCCTGTGTGGATGTCAAACTGCTCTCCTAAATATTTGGAGCTCATGGCCGAGCACTCCACGTGCCAGCCAGGATAGCCAGTGCCCCACGGGCTTTCCCATTTCATCTCCTGATCTGCGAATTTTGATTTTGTGAACCAGAGGACGAAATCTGTCGAATTCTTCTTGTTATGGTCCTTGTCAGTCCTCGCTCCCTCTTTCAGCTCATCAAGCTTTAGCCTGGCAAGCTTTCCGTAATCATCAAGCTTTGCTGTATCAAAGTAAAGATTTCCTCCTTCAAGATAGGCAAAGCCATTGGATTCTATCCTTTTGTTGAGCTCTATCATCTCTTTTATGTGCTCTGTAGCCTTGCAGATGACGTCAGGGTCCTGGATGTTGAGCAACTTGGTGTCATTGAAAAAAGCATCAGTATAAAACTTGGCGACGTCCAAAGTAGTCTTATGCTCTTTCTTTGCCGAGAGAAGCATCTTATCCTCTCCCTCGTCAGCGTCGCTCGTCAGGTGACCAACATCGGTCACGTTCATCACATGCTTGAGCTTGAGATTATTTCTCATCAGAGCCCTGCGAAGAAGGTCGTTGAAGACATAAGTCCTGAGATTTCCTATGTGGGCGAAGTTGTAGACCGTGGGCCCGCAGGAATACATGCCGACATCTGGAGGATTGATAGGCTTGAACTCCTCCTTCTTCCTCGAGAGCGTGTTGAAAAGCACCAATGTCATGATGATTCCCGATATACAGCGATATTATTTAAAGATTGTTATTGGACGGTCAGGTTCCACTCCCTTGTCGTTTACTATACTAATATTTATATACTTATTCGCATTCCCATACAATATGCTGCAAGACCTAGGAAAAGTGGTTAGTGAGGAAGAAGCATCCAATTTACGCATGGCTATAAGAAATAATGATGTAAAAGGGATTCTATGCGGCATCAGCAATGGAGGAAAAAATGGAGTGTATAAGTATATCCATAGATTAATCAAGCCGCACGAATTCTATAACAAGAAAGGCCCAGCGAGCCTGCTCTGGGAGGAGCTTTCCCAAGTAAAAAGACTAGATGATGATAACTGCCTTACGCTCATGTCATTCAACAACTTGCTGTCCGGGCTCTTGTCTGATCTTGAAAAGAAAGGCTTGATGTCTTTCTCGACTCCTCGAGAGGGAGATTATTACCTGATCGATGTCAAGCATGGCGGGATCGAAGTCAAGAGGCAGGATGGTTTTTCAGATTCATATTATCCTCGGGTCAAGGAGGATGCCGAGGAGTATATCAAGCATTTTTGGTCTGGAACTTTATATCCTGTTTATGTCGCTCAATTGATTTCTTCGCCAAACAAAGCATGGCTGACCCCAAAAGGAATATAATTGCGTCATCTCTTCATTTACCTAGTTTTTTCTAAAGATTTTTTTCAACTGAACATATTTTTCTGTTTCAAAAAAATTTTCATAATCGAAATATTTAAATACATACTTCCACATAATAATTTCTATAAAATTTGATAAAAAAATTTATCGACGAGAAAAGTTCAACATGATTTTTTCAAAAAAAAACTTAGAAATTTTTTATAAGGGTGACTTTTTCTGAATATGTGATGCTATCATGAAAATCTACGTGCTAATTCCAAATCAAAACGCCTGTGAGGGGATCTGAATCATGAACATGAATGATTTTTTCAGGAAGTTCCCTGAAGTGAAAGAGGAAGTCCAGAAGGTCAAGAAGACCTATCCTATGAAGGTCTCAGACTATTATCTTGGGCTGATAAAGGAGAAGGATGACGCCATATGGAGGCAGTGCATACCAGACGCGGCTGAGCTGAAGGACAACATAAACGACGAGGATCCTCTCCAGGAAGAGGAGCACACGCCAGTCCCTGGCCTTGTCCACAGGTATCCTGACCGAGTTCTCTTGCTGGCGAGCAACAAGTGCGCTATGTATTGTAGGTTCTGCACCAGAAAGAGGAAAGTAGGAAAGGAAGTCATGATCACAAGGGAGATGATAGACAACGCCATCAATTATATAGGCTCGCACAGCGAGATAAGGGATGTTATAGTCTCTGGCGGAGACCCGCTCATGCTCTCAGATGGTGAGTTAGAATACATATTGAAGGAGCTTAGGGATATTCCACATGTCGAAATCATCAGGATTGGCACAAGAGTTCCTTGCTCTCTGCCAGAAAGGATCACTCCTGAGCTTTGCGAGATGTTAAAGAAATACCATCCGCTGTTCGTCAATGTGCATTTCGAGCATCCATCAGAGATCACTCCTGAATCCAGCAGGGCTTGTATCATGCTGTCAGACGCTGGAATCCCTCTCGGAAACCAGGCAGTCCTCCTGAAAGGGGTGAATGATGATCCGAAAGTTCTCAAGGAATTGTTCCATAAGCTGGTCCAGATAAGGGTCAAGCCTTACTATCTGTATCATGCCGACGCAGTCAAGGGCACTGAGCATTTCAAGACCAGCTTCCAGGAAGCGCTTGGAATAATGAAGACCCTTCATGGGTTCACATCAGGCCTATGCATACCTGAGTACGTCGTTGACGCGCCAGGGGCTGGCAAGATCCCGCTGCTGCCGAATTATGTGCAGTACATGAATGATGAGAAAGTGATTCTTCGGAATTTCGAAGGCAAATTAGTCGAATGCCTCAACCCAAAGAAGAAAGAGAGCGCGAGAAGAAGGAGCAAGAATCTCAAGATCGCTGTTGTCTTCAATATGAAAAAAGAGGCTGAGAAAGGCCAGCCAGAGGATGCCTACGCAGAGTTCGACGACATAACAGTGCCCATGGCCATCAAGTCAGCGCTTGAGAAGCAAGGACACAACGCAGAGCTTGTGGAAGCGAACGAAGACTTCTACTTCAGGATAAAGGAAGGAGGATATAACTTTGTCTTCAACATAGCAGAAGGGCTGAATGGAGGAGCAAGGGAAAGCCAGATACCTGCAATACTTGACATGCTTGACATACCCTACACAGGGTCAGGAGTTCTTACCCAGGCAATAACCCTTGACAAGAAGAAGACCAAGGAAGTACTGATGTATAACAGGGTCTCAACTCCGAGATTCCAGCTTTTCAACCATTGGGAAGACAAGATAAACCCTAACCTTGAGTATCCTTTGTTTGTCAAGCCTAACGCAGAGGGATCGTCAAAGGGCATAAGGAATAATTCTCTTGTCAATAATGAGAAAGAGCTTAGGAAGATGGTGAAGTATGTTGTGACAACGTACAAGCAGCCGGCCATTGTCGAGGAATTCCTTGACGGAAGAGAGTTCACTGTCTCCATAATAGGTAACAGTCCTGCCCGCGTGCTCCCGATAGTGGAGATAACATTCGATTATCTGCCTCCTGGAGTCAACAAGTTTGATTCTTACGAGGTCAAATGGTACTGGGACAGCCCGACAAACCCTATTGATCCTGTTGTGTGCCCTGCAAAAATCGATGATGATCTCAAGAGAAGTATCGAGAAGACCGCTCTCAAGGCCTACAAGGCCCTTGGATGTGTGGACCTCACAAGGATGGACTTGAGGCTTGACAAGGAAGGCACTCCGCATGTGATTGACGTGAACGCGCTCCCAGGACTCATGCCTGACCCTCTTGATAACTCAAGATTCCCTAAGTCCTGCTATACTGCAGGCATGACCTATGATGATATCATCAAGACTGTTCTTTCTGAAGCAATGAAAAGATATGCGAGCGCAGCAGAGCCAAAGAGAATGAAACATGAGAGTCGGAATACTGTACAACTTAGTAGATAAGGTTGAGAAAGGCAGGGATGACGACAAGCTCGCTGACAACGAGGTTCTTGAGACAGCCGCTGCAGTGAAAGATGCGCTTGACAGCTCAGGCCATGAAGCAACCCTTGAGAGAGTGAGCATCGAAGGGCTTCCTTCTCTGAAAAAGAAATATGATTTCATCTTCAACCTTGCGGAAGGAATAGGCAATGATGCTTTGCAGGAGCCAGAGATCGCAAGAATCCTTGAGGAATCAGGGATGCGATTCACAGGCTCCAGCTCAAAAGCACTCAAGCTTTGCCTTGACAAGAAAGCAGCAAAGCAGCATCTCATCAAGAATGATATCCTGACTCCAAGATTCCAGCTGTTTGAGAGAGCTGATGAAAAAAGAGATCCTGCGTTGAAGTTTCCGCTGATAGTCAAGCCTGTGCATGAGGATGGAAGCATAGGGATAACCTCTGATTCTGTGGTGAATGATGATTCTTCGCTGAAAGCAAAAGTGGAAGAGATAATATCATTGTACAAGCAGCCTACGCTCGTGGAAGAATACATAGAAGGCAGAGAAATCAATGTCGCGGTGCTCGGCAACGGCGAGAACGTGGAAATCCTTCCTCTCTCAGAGATAATATTCGATTTTGAAGATGACACGCCAAGGATAGTCTCGTTCGATGCGAAATGGATTGAGGAATCCCCTCTTTTCAAGGGAACAAAAGGAAAATGCCCTGCAGATGTCCCTGAAGATATAAAAGAAAAGATAATCGCATTGGCAAGGAAATCATTCCTCGCCATGGGCTGCTCTGATTACGGGAGAGTTGATTTTCGCATCAGAGGAGAAGAACTCTTTGTGCTGGAAGTGAATCCGAATCCGTGCATAAATCCGGAAGGAGCAGGGTTCATCAATTCGGGAGAAGCAGCAGGATACGACTACGCAGGACTGATGAACAGGATTCTCGAGATTGCGATGAAGAGAAATTCATCGTAAAAATACCTCAAATCTCGCATTAAGCGTAATAAAACTAGTATCAATAGGTGTTATGCGCAATTAAATTTTCACTTATTTTCTTTTTAGAAATGCTCAGAAATATAATATTTCTGGCGCCCATTTATTATATAAATAATAACCTGCGGAAACTTTATAATCTTATCGCTATTAACAGAATTATGACTAAAATAGACCCTAGACTTACGAAACTGGAAATGATTTTAAAAGACTCTCTTAAATTATCAGGTGCTAAGCAAATACGAGCAGATAATAACTCTGTTCTAAACTTATGGCCATCACATTCAGCAGAAGAAGTATTACAAAATCATTTATTTTATGAACAACCTATTACCCAACCACCTACTATGACTTCACATCAATTTCTAGAATCTCTTAAAAGTAAGAATGTTCCTCAGGAAATTATTGAGAATATATCGCTAGTTAATGTTGATTACAGAGGTTTTAACGATGAAATATATCAAGGTCAAATTGTTATTCACAATGACTTGGTATCTTCAATTAGTAAAATTTTCAAAAGAATCCTTTCAGAAACTAATTTTCCTATAACAAGTCTTTTCCCGATTAGTATGTTTAACTGGAAGGGATCTTCAACATATAATAATTCAGGATCATTTGATTGGCGTTTTGTGATAGATAGTGATGAAATTTCGGATCATTCTTTTGGAGCAGCTATTGATATAAATCCTGTACTAAATCCTTGGGTGCGAAAAGGTTTACCAAATTCTCCAAATTCCCTCTATAAACCAAATACGAGAGGAACACTCCATGTGAATTCAGACGTAGTAAAAATATTCAAAGAAGAAGGTTGGAAGTGGGGTGGAGACTGGAAAAATTCAAAAGACTGGATGCATTTTTATCGACCGGAAATACCACATAAATATTATGGTAAAGTAGAAGTTGAAGAATAATGCTTTTTCATCATAATATATTCCTGCAGCCAAAATATTAAACTCATAAAAAAATCTGAACTCGTTCTTCGGACATGCACACTCCCTTCGGTCGCAACTTCTCTTAATCCCGATGTTTTCTCGTAAGTTTTTTAAACCCTGGAGCACGGAAAAATGATTATGAATGTTCAGTCCAGGATCTGCAAGGATGGCTTTAAGATAAGGATGAGCAAGGATTATTCTATCAGGTACCCTTCAGAGCATATGTGGAGCGCTCTCAACGAGAATACCCGCCTCAGCCTCATGGACAACATAACTTATGTTAAGATGGCGCCCTACGCCGCTCTCATGAAAGAACAGTTCACGCTCAACACAAGAGAGCCTGTGCTGAAGGAATACGTTGACAAGTGCATAATCAAAGACCTGCCGAGATTTGCTTTCGAAGATAATCTTACGGCGGCAAAACTGAGGGCTAATCTCAAGGTCGCAAAGATCAATTTCGAGAAAGGAACTCCTATAGTCCCTTCTGAAAAGAAAAAATACAGAGACGGCGGGATCTTAGCGCTCTCTTTTGGGAAAGAGAGCCTTCTTTCATATTCTGTGATGAAAGAGATGGGAGTCCCCACAAGACCTGTCTTTATCGAGGACACATGGGATAATGAGCTTTTCCACAAAAAGGCACTGATTGCCAGATTCGAGAAAGAATTCAAAGAAAAAGTAGAGATTTTAGTCGATGAGTTCGACAACTCGTGCAAGGATCCGCTCATGCGCAAAATAAAAAGCCATGGCGTGTATGGCTGCGGAGCGATGAACGGCTACATGCTCATGCTTCTTCCTTTCGTCTATCATCACAAAGTGAACAGCATCGTCTTTGGCAATGAGCAAAACTTCAACAATCCTTTCAGGGACAGGGAAGGCGAGATGTGCTATCCCTCTTACGGGCAGAGCGGAGAATGGATGCTATACCAAAGCAAGATGCTTTCTAAGATGACCGGCGGAAAAGCTAAGATGATAAGCTATGTGGAGCCGCTATATACCCTTGGAGAGATAAAAATACTCTTGAACAGGTACCCTAAAGTTGCAAAATATCTGATGTCGTGCGCGCACGAAGTCCGGGAGGATTCGGAGAATAAGTGGTGCCAAAGATGCTCTGATTGCGCAAAGGTCTTCCTTTACGCATCAGCTTTCGGCCATAGACCTAAAGAAATTGGCTTCACAGTTGATCATTTCAAGAAGGAGTTCAAGAAAGAATACAAGCTTTTCCGTGAAAAGCAAGAAAGCCCATATAACAATGCCCCTGATCTGAGGGATTCGCAGCTGCTCGGCTTTTATCTTGCTTATAAGAATAATTCCAAAGGATATCTTATTGATGAGTTCAAGAAAAAGTTTTTAAAGGAAGCCATCACCCGAGAGGATGAGCTAATGAAAAAATACCTGTGTGTCCACAAGTCAGTCACGATCCCGAGGAAGTACAAGTCAGCCCTCCTGAGCATCTACAGGGAGGAATTAGAAAAATAGGCTCATATTGGCGGTATATGTTATGTGTTGGTGTCATGCATGCAAAAGATCTTCTTAAGGCCGATGGGAAAAAAAGACGCTGGCCTCGTCGCTGGATGGTTCAATGATTCTGACAACATCTCATTCATGGGAACAGCAGTCAGGCATGTGAAGCACACTCCAGAAAGCATCTGGAACGACATTGTCGAGATGAAAAAGTTTGACCCTTATTATGAGCACCTGTTCATGGTTTGTCTTGAGGGAGAGGATGAGCCAATAGGCCACGCAGGCATCGATGAGGCTGACATGAATGATAAGAGGGGGGAGGTCTTTTTCCTGATAGGCAAAAAAGAGCACAAGGGAAAAGGATACGCTCCGATGATCGTCGACCTTCTCATGGACTACGCCTTCAACAAGCTAGGATTCAACACGCTGTTCGCCACTGTCTGCGTGGAGAACATCGCGGCCATCAAGACAACCGAAAGGACTGGCTTCAAGAGGATAGGAATAAGAAGAGAATACAACTTCATCGGCGGAAGGTTTGTCGACGAAGTCTTCTACGACCTAACAAGGAAAGAATACTTAGAGAGCCTTGAGAGAAAGAAAGAATTAAAGTGAAACATCTGACTTGCCATCGACCGCGCCACAATAGGATTCTTCTGCGATAAAGGCGCGCCTGAAAGAAAGAACTGATGCGAATCACGAAGAACGCTAATGACACACATTATCGCAAGCAGAAAAATCGATATTACTGGAGACTATAAAACTTTATAAATAAATACAGACATTTATGTTTATGCCTTCACACAAGGTTATTGACAGGAAGTTTGTCGTTGTGACAGGCGGTGTTCTCTCTGGGTTGGGTAAAGGAGTAGCTGCTGCGAGCATAGGCAATCTCATCACGAAGGCTGGCCTTAAGGTCATCCCTATAAAATGCGACGGCTATCTCAATGTCGACCCGGGCACGATGAACCCTACTGAGCACGGAGAGGTGTTTGTTCTTGATGACGGCGGAGAGGTCGACATGGACTTCGGCCACTATGAGCGATTTCTCGGTGTGAATTGCAAGTTCAACTGGAACCTCACCATGGGAAAAGTGTATGAGGCGATAAGGGTCAAGGAGCGGCGAGGGGATTATCTTGGAAAGACAGTCCAGCTGATACCGCACGTCACAGATTACATCAAGGAATGGTTCTTCAAAGTGGCAGATGAGGAGAAAGCAGATGTCATGATGATCGAGATCGGCGGGACTGTCGGAGACATCGAGAGCGAGCTCTACATCGAGGCCTGCAGGCAGCTCAAGAAAGACGTCGGGCGCGAGAACATCCTCTATGTGCACCTGACCTACATCCCTGTCCCGAGCAACGTGCACGAGCAGAAGAGCAAGCCGACACAGCAGTCAGTCGCATTGCTCCGTGAGAGAGGCATAGACCCTGACATCATAATCGGCAGGTGCTCAGAATACATCGAGCCGAGCATCAAGAGGAAGATAAGCACCTTCTGTGATGTCGAAGAAAGAGCAGTCATCAGCGGCATAGATGTTGATTCTGTCTACAAGATACCAGTCATATTCTCAAACGAAGGCATCAACGAAATAATAAGATCAAAGTTCGGCATCGACTCAGGCGTCAAGCCGGCGTGGAGCAAGCTGGTGGCTAACCTTGACAGGATGGAGCATGAGATAACAATAGCCATCTGCGGTAAATACACCAAGCTCGAGGACTCATACGCAAGCATCCTGGAAGCGCTGAAGCATTGCAGCGCCAACCTGAAGACAAAAATAAAGGTCCTCATGATTGACACAGAGAAAGTGAAGGGTTCTGCTGATGCAAAGAAGTTGCTTGAGGGTGTCTGCGGAGTGATAGTTCCTGGAGGCTTTGGTAGCAGGGGACTAGAAGGAAAGATCCAGGTCATCCAGTACTGTCGGGAGAAGAACATCCCGTTCTTAGGCATATGCTTAGGTATGCAACTTGCGGTGGTGGAGTTCGCAAGGAATGCTTGCGGATTGAAAGGAGCAAACACCACAGAGGTAGATGAGAAATCGCCTTATCCAGTCATTGACATCATGCCCGGGCAGAAGAACATAAAGGACAAGGGCGGCACCATGCGCCTGGGAGCCTATCCTGCTATTATGAAAGAGAAGACCATGATCTGGGAGCTCTATGGAAAGCAGAAGGAAGTCAGCGAGCGCCACAGGCATAGGTATGAGGTGAATCCTGAATATCACAAAGTTTTGCAGGAGAAAGGCATGATATTCTCAGGCATGAGCCCGGACAAGAGGCTTGTTGAGTTCATGGAGCTGCCAAAGAAAGAGCACAGATACTTTGTCGGAACCCAAGCGCACCCGGAGCTAAAAAGCAAGCTCGAGAAGCCAGGGCCGCTGTTCTACGGGCTTGTCAAGGCTTGCCTGGAGAGATAATGAGCAGATGAAGAGGAATAAAAGATGAGGTTTATTCTCACGCGACATGGAGAAACTGTCGAGAACCAGAAAAAGATATTGCAAGGGCATATCCCTGGAAAGCTGTCGCCTGAAGGGATTAGACAGGCAAAAAAACTCGCTCTCAGACTTAAGGACGAGAAGTTTGATTGCGCTTATTCAAGCGATCTTGCGCGGGCAGCAGACACTGCCAAGATAATCATGAAATATCACAAGAAAATCCCTCTTCTCCTTGTCAAGGATCTCAGGGAGTTCGATCTCAAGAAATGGACTGGAAAGCCCTGGACTAAGAACGGTGAGGAATGGGCCAGATCAAGAAAAGAAAGCGAAAGCCCGGTCAGCGTCCGTAAGAGAGTCAAAAGAATTCTTGAAAAGGCTTATGCCTGCCATCCGAAAGGATGCGTCCTGATGGTCAGCCACAGTGGATCGAACAAGGTCTTGATAAGCCTGATAATGGGAAGCCGTGAAGATACGGTCTTGCCGGTAGAGCAGAAGAACACCGCAATCAACATCTTCGAGATAAAAGAGGACGAGAAGCACAAGGTTTATCTTATCAACTGCACAAAGCACTTAGACTAATATCAAGACCATCAAGCGAAAACAAATCTCTCTCTACATAATGGTTTTATATCTCTCCGTCGAAATATTTATAAACAAGAACTGATTTTTTAATCACTAAATAATAGTAAATTAACAATTCGGATTTGAGAGGAATAAAATGCCTTCTGAAAACAGCGAATTCAAAGGACCGATTATATCAGTCAGAGGATTCGTAAATAACAAAGAAGGGAAAATACTTCTAGTCAAAAGGGCAAAGGACAACAATTATTCTCCGGATGAATGGTCCCTGCCCGGAGGGGCAGTTAACTACACTGAAAACCCTGATGAAAGCATAATCAAGTTTGTGAAAGAAAAAACAGGCCTGGATTACAAAGATCCAAAATTCATCTACTACCAAAACAGCCTTCCTGTAGGAGAGGGACTTATCCACTGCCTTAACATGTATTTCGGAGGAGAGGCCACCGGCGATATAAACCTTACCAAGATGCACGAATCATATGTTTGGGCCACGCTGGAAGAAGCAAAGATATACAATCTCGCCTTCAAAGGGAATGAAGCACTAACTATATACAATCTAAGCAGGCTACCCGATCTTGAAAAATTAGCTCTTGCATGGGACGAAGCAGGAAAAATGGAAATCGCCGTCACAAGGGATACATTAACAAAGCTTCACGCTTATTCAGGGTTTTTCGAGCAGCTCAGGAAAGACTGGGATGCATACGAAGAGGTGAGGATCAGGGTCAACGCCACATTGAGTAGGATAAAGCAGCATCATAAGAGAAATGGAGAATCAATAATAACCCAGATAGAATCAAGGACCAAGACCTTGAGCTCTATCATGGAGAAGATGATAAGGAAAGGAGAGACGGGCATCCCCAGGCATTACACTACGTTCGATGACATGGCGGGAGCCAGAGCAATAGTGACTTTCAAGAGCGATATCGGAACTGTCATAAAGCATTTCGAGGACGACACATTCTATAAGATAAGGAGAGTTGAGGACTACATAACAAATCCGAAACCGGAAGGATACAGGGGGATTCATCTTATCCTTGAAGTTCCTTTGCATCACTTACACCTGAAGTTCGTCCCGAGATGCGAAGTGCAGCTGAGGACCACGCTTCAGCATGCATGGGCACGAGCCTCTCACGACCTGACATACAAGAGGGAGAAGAGCATACCTCAAGATTATCTTCGAGGGCTACAGAAGCTAAGCGAGACACTCACCAACGCAGACCAGATCACCGAAGACCTAAGGGAAAAGATTGAGAGGGAGCGTGAGCTGAAAAAATGTTAGCATGAAGGCTTGTCTTCCTCTTATTTAGAAAATACGTTTCGAGAGATTCCTTTCTTGAGAAATACCATGCTATGCCCCGCATCAGGGCGAAATAAACCAAGAAGGTTATTATTGTGATGTTCATGAAAATAAGCTTTCACTTCTTCTTGCATACAAAGAAGCAGTGGTCTCGCTCGAATGGGTCGAGCTCTCGGTAGTCTACGACTGTCATGCTGCTCTGCTCAAGATCTTTTCTTATCTGGAAGAATATCTCTTTTGGCCGCTTGGAGACATCGATGCTCCTTGCCTTCACGGCGAGAAGGCCGAATCCTCCGCGCTTTAGGTGCGCGTCGCAGTTCTTCAGGAATATCTGCAATTGATTCCTTTGCGCTATGTCCTGGTAGACCACGTCAACCGGAGAAGCTATAAGATCATTTAATTGCTCAGGATGGTTGGCGTCCTTCATCATCGGCGCCATGTTATCACGCGCCTCGCAGACAAAAACCAGGTCTCTTACGACTCTTGGCGCTACGTCAAGGCAGAAAACAAATCCGTCTTTTCCTACGATGTCAGAGACAAAGCTCGGGGTGTAGCCATGGCTTGCACCCAAGTAGAGGACGACATCTCCCTGCTTTAGGCCAATCTGCGAGATGCCTTTTTTCACAGCAGCGGCAAGCTTGCTTCTAGTCACATCCCAAGCCCTAAATTCAGCTCCACCCAGCTTCACAAGGCTTTCCTCGAAGAAGGCCTTGCCTGGCGTGAGGTTCTTTGTGAAGAGCATCCTGCGGTCTTTCTTGTCTTCATAAACATCGAATTTTCTTATCTGTTCCATTTCACACACTCATCATTTCCGAAACATTATCTTGTACATCACTATCCTGCTTAGGCTTACGCTGTAAAATATCACGCTGATTATCATGAAAATCATCACAAGGAATTTATTCAGGCTGAAGTGGACTGAGAGCAGTTCCAATGCAAGGCATGTCTGCGCCACCATCAGATAGCTTGATGTATGCTCAAAGTAGACATGCTTCCTGCCGGTCTTGTGCACCTCTTCCTCGTGGATCATCCAGAAGTAAAGCGCAAAGCCGATTGCAAGCGTGATGAAGTAGAACCATGGGTTCATCATCAGGGTGTTGAATACGAATCCGAAGATTATTATGAGCATCAATGCCAGGAATTCCATCTCAAAAAGCGCTGCCTTGTCATGTCGCGAAATTTTCATAAAAATCCACCTCTTGTCAAATTCGAATTTTTATGAAAACTCAAAATCTCTGATTTTGTTGTCTTCATTTGAACTTCACCTCTGCCTCTTTCAACAACTGGTCACCTAAGAATTCTCCTTTGAAATAATCCAATCTTGCCGCCACGAATATCTTGTCAGCGATAGTCCTCGCAGCCCTTCCCTTGTCCTCTTTCTTGACTCTCTGGACGAGCGGGTGCTGTATGAGGTAGCCGTATTTTGGAGGCCTGGCTCCGGTGCGTATGTGGCGGAACAATGCTTTTTCTGCTCCTATGAGCTGGACTGTGCTGCTTCTCATCATGGCAAGCCTTTTCAGGCTTCCTGCGCCACGAAGGAGCTTGGCGCCGATGAGCGCCCCTGCGATTGTGGTGACGTTTATGCATCTGGCCTTCATCAGCTGCTCAAGATAATCTGAAAGTAGAAGTTCCTCCTCCACAAGGCTGTTGATGGTCCGGGCAAGGCTGAGTATTGGGTCAATGTCCTCTCTTTTGAGGTCAGCGCCCATGGTGACGCGGATATTCTCTGACTTGATGAATCCTTGCTTGTCGTCCTGGAGCACCGCCTTTATGAAATCTGTGTGGTCAGATATCTTCCTGTCGAGCTCTGGCAGGTATAATGAGTACCATTCCCTGAGGCGCTTTGAGAACATGTTCATCTGTCGCTGGAGCTCCTCGATGTTGTTCACAGCGTTGATTATGAACAAGTCCTGGTCAACAGACTCCTGCACAGCCTTGCGGGTAAGCTCCAAGTCCTTCCTTCTAAGCTCATCAAACCTCGACATAAGGCAGAATAATTCAACTATTCTTTTAAATGTTGCTAAAAATACGTTTCAGCTGGAAAAATGCCGGTTTTCTCAAGGCAAGCTTAATTAATGGGTTGCTGATATTAGAAATCACAAGCTTTAAATATTAATTATACACTAATATAACATAAATATAACTAAAACTAGCTGAATCCTAGCTAAAAGGTGATGTTCATGGCAGTCGAAGTGACTTTGAGGAAGTGGGGCAACTCCATCGGCGGAGTGTTTCCGAAAAGCTTTGTGGAAGAGAACGATCTTAAGCCGAATGATGTGGTGCTGGTCGACGTGGTCAGAAGGGCGAACCTCAGCGACGTATTCGGCAGCCTGAAGATGAAAGGAAGCGCGCAGGCGATGAAGGATGAGGCTAGAAAGGGATGGAACTAGAAGAGACATATTTCTTTGACACTTACGCGCTCTACGAGATAATAATCGGAAGCCAGAGCTACAGGGAATATACCTCTAACATCAAGATCGTCACGACAAGGCTAAACCTCATAGAGCTCCATTACAGGATACTTCGGGAGCTGGGAAAAGAAGCAGCCGACGCGAAATATGATTACTTCAAGAAGTTCATCATAAACATCAGCGACGAAGTCATAAAGAACGCCAATGAGTTCCGCTACAAGAACAAAAATAAAAAATTCTCTTATGTCGACTGCATAGGCTACATCCTCGCAAGGAGCAGAGGCATGAGGTTTCTCACAGGCGACAACGCCTTCAAGGGCTACGAAGGAGTCGAGTTCGTGAAGTGAAAAAAATATTTTTAAATACATTGACAGCTATGCTCATAAAGCTCGAAAAAAGCTAATTAGCGAAAGTTATATATATTAGTAACCACTGCTAATCATTAAAATGATACCTCTCTCGCTAAGGATTAGAAAAGAGTCCCATCGCAGAATAGCGCTCGCCCAGGACATGATAGTTGAAGAGCTTTACAGGAAATTTGACAGGGCTGTCCTGCACGGAGGAACAGCCATATGGCGGTGTTATTCTGGAAAAAGATTCTCAGAAGACCTTGATTTTTACCTTCCGAAAGACAAAGAAAAAATAAATGAGCTATTCGTTGAGCTTGAAAAGAAAGGATTCAAGATAATAAAAAAGAAAATATTGGACAACAGCGTTTACTCTGAGCTTGAGCAGAATAGGGTTTCTGTTCGGCTTGAAGCGACATTCCAAAACATTAAAGGAATCCTCTTAGATTATGAATGTGCGGATGGAAACAGGATCAGCATCTATAGCCTGACGCCTGAAGAGTTCATAAAAGAAAAAGCCAGCACTTACCTGAAAAGGATGAAGATAAGGGACTTATACGACATATTCTTCCTGATGACAAAAGCCACAGAGATAAAATCAGTCTCAAAAGAGATCAAAAAACTGCTTGATGAATTCAAAAAGCCAGTTGATGATCTTGACTTGAAGGCGATACTGCTGGAAGGAATCGTGCCATCATCAGATGACATGATAGGTTACATCAAAAGAAAATGGGAAAGCGCAAATACTTAGACAAAATAGAAGAATTATTCGAAAAAAGCCCTGTTGTAAGCTTTAGCACCATAAATCGCATAATCAAGGATAAGAAAAAAACTGAATACGCAAAGCAGCTCGTGAGAAACCTCGGAAGGCAAGGCAAGATAAAAGTTCTTGCCAAAGGATATTACACTAAACATGACGACCCGAGCCTAGCAGTCTTCTGTTTCAAGCCCGCATATCTTGGGCTGCAATCAGCGCTAAGCATGCACGGGTTATGGGAACAAGAAACTGTCCCGATAATAATAACTGCCACAAAAGCAAGGCCTGGAAAAAGAAAAATCCTTGAAATGAACGTGAATATAAGAAGGATTAGCAAAAAATACTTTTTCGGGTTTGAAACATACGACGACGGATTCTACCTACCATACTCTGATGTGGAGAAGACATTGATAGACCTTATCGTGTTCAACGAAAGAATAAGCCTGGAAACAATGGCCAACATAAGAAAAAGGATAGATGAGAAGAAACTAAAGGAATACCTGGGCGAATATCCTGGAGCAATAAGGAAGAAATTAATGAACTCGCTATTTAAGAGCGCTCCTCGAAAATGATTCTGGGATACCATCACCTTTAAAAACAACCCGAGTCTCCCTCCGTCTATGGCAACATTATTCATTTATGCGGCTTACTGCCACCTCAGGGTATAGTTCTTTCTAGTTAGTTTGCTGCTATCAGCCAAGTTTTTCAGCGTTTTTCATTTTTTGTTCATACAATAAGAACATAAATTCCGAAAGGTGATTATGATGGAAGAAAAAAAAGATATTGAAAGCGAAAAGACAGACGAGGAACACATCCCCACTTACACTGAGAAGATAAATTTCATGCGAAGATATGAGAGCCTGGAAGGATTCCCTGAGATCAAGGGCTATGATTTCGACGGAGAGTTCAACTTCGATGACTTCCTGCAATCATACAATTCAATGGGTATACAGGCAGCCAACCTGGGAAAGGCTGTAGAGATCATCAAACAAATGATAGAAGAGAAAGCGACCATATTCATGTCATGCACTTCCAACATGATAAGCTCCGGAAACAGGGAAGTGATCAAGTTCCTGGTAAAGCACAACTACGTGCATGTGCTCTCCATGAGTGCTGGGGGAGTGGAGGAGGACATAATAAAATGCCTGAAACCTTTTGTCTCAGGAGGATTTGACATCCCTGGAAGGGTCCTTCTGGAGAAGGGAGTAGGAAGGATAGGCAACATCCTCGCGCCATTCGACCGCTATCTTTACTTTGAGAAATTTCTCCAGCCACTGTTCGCGAGGGTTTATGATGAACAGAAGAAGCGCAACCGACCGTTCACGCCGTCAGAATTCATAAGGGAGCTTGGGAAGGAGATAAACAATGAGGATTCTGTCCTGTATTGGGCCTACAAGAACGGCATCCCTGTCTTCTGCCCTGCATTGGTAGACGGCTCTCTCGGAAGCCTGTTCTATTTCCAGAGATACTCAAAAAAAGACCTGGCAATCGACATTCTCGCAGATCATGCGAAGATAATCAATATCGTTCTGAACGCAGAGAAGACCGGAGTGCTAGTCCTGGGAGGAGGAACTGCCAAGCATTATATCTTGAACGCCAACGCTTTCAGGGATGGGGCTGACTACGCAGTCTACATTACTACAGCGCAGGAATACGACGCCAGCGACTCAGGAGGCAACCAGCAGGAAGCGATGACCTGGGCAAAGATAAAGCTGAACGCGCCAAACGTCAAGGTCTACGCCGAAGCAAGCCTAGTATTTCCTTTGCTCGTGGCCGCAAGCTTCGCAAAGCATTATCACGGAGAGACTATTCACACGCAAGGCGACAAGAAAGATAATGTTGAGTAAGTTCTGTGGGTTGCTGACGAAACTTTTTTCGGGCGCGCCATATTGCGCTCTCCATCCGATGGAGGCGCGTTAGATGTGACGTCGTAAAATACGTAAGCAAGGACAAAATTAGCCAGTTGACATTTCGCATCAACAACTTTTATAAACCCGTTTCGTCCACTGAGAGGTTATCATGGGAGAGAAAGCTGATAGCATAAAGATAAATGCTAAGCAGAGGATTGTGCTTAAGCATTTCGTGAAGCAGCTCGAGGAGTTCAGGGGCCGGCATACTGAGCTCGTGTCAGTCTATATCCCATCAGGCTATGACATCATCAAGGTCATAAACCAGCTCCAGCAGGAGCAAGGCACCGCAAGCAACATCAAGAGCGCCAGCACAAGGAATAACGTCCAGAACGCATTGGAGAGGATGGTCCAGCACCTGAAGCTTTTCAAAGGGACTCCTGAGCACGGGCTTGCGGCTTTCTCTGGCAATGTAGCTGAGCGCGAGGGAAGCCAGGATTACAAGGTCTGGAGCATAGAGCCGCCAATTCCTCTTAACACCAGGATCTACCGCTGCGACAAGGAGTTCGTCCTTGACCCGTTGAGGGAGATGATCGCAAGTGAGGATGTATTCGGCATGGTGGTCCTTGACCGAAGGGACGCGACCATCGCACTGCTCAAGGGAAAGACCATCCTTCCATTGGTAAAGACCCATTCAGAAGTGCCTGGCAAGATGAGAGCAGGAGGACAATCAGCTCCTCGTTTCGCAAGGGCAAGGGAAGGAGCTATCAAGGACCATTATAAGAAAGTTGCTGATTACATGAAAGAGCAGTTTTTGTACATGCACGAGCTGAAAGGAATACTTCTCGGAGGTCCCAGCACGACAACCAATGATTTCATGAACAAGGACTATCTCACCGGAGATGTCAAGAAGAAGATCATAGCCATAAAGGACCTGAGCTACACTGATGATTTCGGTCTTCAAGAATTGCTTGAGAAGAGCCAGGATGTGCTAGCAGAGGAAGAAGTGGCCAAGGAGAAAGTTCTTATGCAGAAATTCTTCAACCTTCTCGCGACAAAGCCAGAGATTGTGAGCTACGGAGAAAAGCATGTGCGAGAGTGCCTTGCCATGGGAGCAGTAGACATACTCATATTATCAGAGACCAAGACTGATGAGCTCCTAGACCAGCTAGAGGAAGAGGCAAAGAAGGTCGGAAGCAACATCGAAGTGGTATCTATTGAGACGAGAGAGGGAATGCAGCTAAAAGAGATCGGCGGCATAGCAGCGCTGCTCAGATTCCCAGTGCATCTCTGAATCTAGAATCTTATTCAAAAGAATTAAAAATACGCTGACACAATTCATTCTCATGAACATCGCAGACAAGGCTTATGGTGAACTTTTTCCTGATAAGGCTAGCAGCCGCTCGATGAGAGTCCGCTATTCAAGGGCTTTTCGGCCTTACAATGCCAATGTGAAGTACACTCAAGGCTCTATGGTTTTCAGCCTTTCAAGGGATTGGAAGGAAGTCAGCGAAGAGATAAGGATTGGGTTGATACAATCGTTGATGGTTAAGGTCTTGAAGGAAAAGAAAGACAAGGATGGAAAAGCCCCGAAGACCATCAACATGGACTTGTATGAGAATTTCCTGCGAAACATCGGCGATTTCTCAGCAGTAAAGGAATCAGACCCGATGCTTGAGCAGAGCTTTGACCGCATCAACACGAAATACTTTGCTGGCATGATGGACCGGCCAAGCCTCCGCTGGGGCTCTCAAAGCTTCTCAAAGCTTGGCAGCTATGAGTATGGCTCAAACACAATAACCATCTCGCAAGTCCTGACAGACGAGGCTCTGCTGCTCGACTATGTCATGTACCATGAGATGCTCCACAAAAAGCACAAGTTCCACACAAAGAGCGGCAGGAGCTATCACCACACAAGGCTTTTCAGGGAGAAGGAGAGAGCCTTTGATGACCCTGATGCGGAAGAGAAGCTGAAAGCTTTCCTTATGAGAAAAAAATGGAGCTTCAAGAGGCAGACAACCAAAAGAAAGAAGAAAAGCCTTCTAGAATATTTCTTCGGCTAAGTCTCCAATCTTCACAACAGAAAGCTTTATTATCAATCTAGGAATACCTCTCTGCATGGAATCATGGGAGCACATACACTGGTTTATCACCTCTCGCTGCAATCTGGACTGCGGCTACTGTTTCAAGCCAGAGGATTCATATGGTGATGATAAGGAAAAAGACCTTGACTTGGCAAGGGTCCTGGTCGATAATGACGTGAAGAAAGTGACTATCGGTGGAGGGGAGCCGATGGTTGTCAAGCATCTTGATCAGGTATTGGAAGTGCTCAAGGGTAATGGTATCAAGACAAGCATACATACAAACGGCCTGACCCTGAACAAGGAGAGGATTTCATCTCTTTCTGAGTTGGTGGACGATATAGCCATCCCTCTTGATAGTTTAGACAGAGCAAAGCAGATTATGCTAAGAGGCAAGGCATTCATGAAGATGTATGACGACATCTCTGACCTTGTCAAAAGGATACACGAAGCGAACATAGGGTTGGGATACCACACAGTATTCACGAAGCTCAACGGTCAGGAGATGCCTGAAATCTACGAGTTCATAAAAAAGAGAGGGTTTGATTACTGGAAAGTCTATGAATTCAATCCTGACCTTGCGGAAAAGAGGATAATGGACTATGCTCTGAAACACGACGTCAACAAGCGTAAGGCAGTGAAGGAAGAATTCCTCAAGAGGTGGAGGTTTGTCGATAGGTTGCGAGGGCGAGGCCATATCAAGAAAGGGTACACTGACACTTTGTTTGCAGATTTCTTGCTGATGGAGCAGAGGATGCTTCGCCAACACGATGCGCGCATAAGCTTCGCAGGCCTTCATGATGAGAACAGGGTACCATACGCCTTCCTTGACAGCACTGGAAACATAAGCTTCTACACCTGTTTCTCAGGCAATGAGCGCAGAGTCTTAGGAAACATCTTCAATGACAATCGTTTCATAAAATACAAGCTCGGCTCGATACATAAGGAGATGACTGATAATCCCATATTCTATGATGATAAGGGAGAAAATGAGTGGCTTGATGCGAAGAACGGCGCAGAGCTCTGGACCCGCATATGGGACGGGGCCTATATCATAGAGGAGCTTGAGGCGATAAAAGACAAGTACGTCCCTGCTTTCAACCGGTTGGAACGATTATACCAGCGAAGACAGAAAAGACATGAAGAGAGCGCATCCTGATTGCGCAATATTTAAATCTTCAGCCTCGCTCCTATCATTATGGGAGACGAAAGATATCCTTACCTCATCAGGGTCCGCCTGAGCTCTGTCCTTGATAAGAACAACCGCCTGCTAAAATACAGCGTAGACTGTATGGATTATAGTTCTAGGAGCGGCTTTTGCGCTGGGAAAGAAAGCCTGGAAGAGATCGCTGAACATATAAAGAAAGAGTCTGATGCGGCAAGACACCCGTTCTATCTCGTTCGCACCCACAAAGGATACAGCCCGCTGAGTTTCTTTGAAAGGCTCTTCAGAGCCGAGCGAAAGCACACGACAGAGGCGAGCCAGGAAGATGTGGATGAGCTCACGTCTTTCCTATGAGCAGGGTCCTATCTTCTTTTCCGCAACCTTTTTAAATCCTCCACAACCCCTTGGAATGAGCCTTAACGGGTTTTATTATTATATTGGTGGTATGATGAGCGGAGAAGTCAAGAGGAAAAGCGCAGGAAGCTTCCAGCCAGGCAATTATGTTGTCATTGACGGAGCAGCCTGCTCTGTCACAAACATCCAGATATCAAAGCCTGGAAAGCACGGACATTCAAAAGTGAGGATGGACGCTGCCGGATTGCTTGACGGCAAGAAGCGCCAGATTGTGGTTCCTGGCCATGATGAGCTTGACGTACCGGTCATAGAGAAGAAGAACGCTCAGGTGCTCTCAGTCGACGGAGACCATGCCAATGTCATGGACTCAGAGACCTATGAGACATTTGACCTGGCGATCCCTGATGAGCTCAAAGGGCAGATAACGCCTGAGACTGTCGTGGTCTACTGGGTAATACTCAATGATCGGATTATGAAACAGATCAAGAATGGCTGATGCCATCCTTGGCCGTCCCAAAAACAATGTTTTTGAGGACAGATAAAGAATATGTAATATTGATGGTGATTTTTTATGGCTAAATTCCCAGAGGCAGAGGCAAGGAAGTTCAGGGGCATGTTTGTTTGCAGGAGATGCAAGACCAAGATAAAGGCGCCCACCCTGAAAGTCATCGCCGGCAAAATCAAGTGCAGGAAGTGTGCAGGAAAGGTCCTGAGGCCGATAAAGAAGAAGTAAAGATAGTCTTTTTTCTTAGAATATTATCTGACATAGGTGGTTTGATAGACTGGAACTTATTTTTCATCGAACGCGCCTTTATCGCAGAAGAATCCTATTTCGGCGCGGTCGATAGAAGTCCAAATATCTTTTACGTAGTGAAACCGCAACAATTAAAAAGGCTCATCATCATAGGTTTGCCTTATGAGCTTTTTGAGCGTTGTCCTCGAGAATAAGTGGGTTATATTTTTCTATCTCCTGATAATCCTGTTCATCTATGTCAAGCGCAAGAAGTTCCAGTTCGAAGCTAAGTTCATAGCTCTCTACAGGACCAAGTTCGGCCTGAAGTTCATAGACAAAATCGGCACAAAGCATTCAGAATTCATCAAGGTCCTCGGCTATTGCGGCATCGGCATAGGCTATACCGGGATGCTCATCATAATGGGTTTCATCGTAAAAGGCATATATGAGCTCTTGTTCGTGCCTTCAGCCCCGCCAGTGCTTGCTCCTGTGCTCCCAGGAATCCCAATCCCTGGCAGCCCGATCTTTGTTCCTTTCTGGTACGGCATAATAGCATTGTTCATCGTCGTCCTGGTTCATGAGTTTTCCCACGGCATAGTCGCGAGAGCCCATAAGATTCCTGTGCTCAACTCAGGCATCGTCTTCTTCGGCCCGCTCATAGGAGCGTTCGTCGAACCTGATGAGAAGAAGATAACAAAGCAGTCTGACGTCGTGAAGTACAGCATCTTTGCCGCCGGGCCTTTCTCAAACGTAATCCTCGCAATCCTTGTATTGCTGGTAACGGCGTTCATATTCACTCCTGTGATCAACCACTACGCCCAGCCCATCGGCTTTGAGTTCACAGAGATAGAGCCTGGCATGCCTGCAGAGATGGCAGGCCTCAGCGAAGGAGTGCTATACACCCGCATCAATAACGCGACCGTTCTCAGCGTGGATGACCTGCAAAAAGAATTTGACAAGATAAAAGTCAATGATAGCATAACCATAGGGAATGAGGAAGGGATCTATGAATTGACAACCACATCAAGGCTTGATGCTCCTGAAAAAGCAGTCATAGGAGTGAACCTTAAGACAAGATTCACCAACGAAAACAACATACTGCTCCAGATATTCCTCTGGTTCAACGGGCTTCTCAGCTGGATATTCATGCTAAGCCTAGGACTGGGGCTTGCAAACCTATTGCCTATTGGCCCTGTCGACGGCGGAAGGATGCTTGGCGAGAGCCTGAAAAAGGTCTGGGGAGAGGAAAAAGGAAAGATGATATGGTCAAAGCTCACCATGATAATGATAGCGATAATACTTGTCCTTGTGTTCATACCGATAATAAGGGCAATTTTCTGATTAAATTTTTAAAACATCGATGTTTCTCAGCAGATAATGAACATATCAATAGTCGTCATCGAGCCTGAGACCTCAGGTAACATCGGAAGCATAGCCAGAGTGATGTCTAATTTTGATGCAAAGGAGCTTATCCTCATAAATCCCAAGTGCAAGATAGATTCTGACTCCAGGAGGTTTGCCAAGAACGCGCAGGCAGTGCTGGAAAACGCAAGGGTAGGTGGCATCAAGGCCTTGAAGGCGTTTGATTATCTCATAGCGACCACCTCGAAGCTTGGCACTGACTACAACATACCCAAGACTCCGATGACTCCAGAGCAGCTGGCAGGAAAGCTGGCAGAGATAAAAGGGAAAAAGGTTGCGCTGGTGCTTGGCAGGGAGAGCGACGGCCTTCATAACGACGAGATCCAGATGTGCGATTTCATCGTCACAATTCCTGCGAGCAAGAAGTATGATTCGCTGAATATCAGCCATGCACTCACAATCCTTCTTTATGAGATAAAGAAAAAAGAATTATCAGGGGAGATGCTCAAGCGCTACACTCCGATAAGCGTGAAAGAGAAAGAGCAGATAATGAAGATGCTTGACTCTGCCATGCTTCGCATGGATTTCCGAGAAGAGAGCAAGATGCAGACCCAACGCGCAGTCTGGAAGCGTATGATATCAAAGAGCTTCATGACCAGAAGAGAAGCATACGCGCTCATGGGATTCTTAAAGAAGATTAAATAACAGCGAACCATCGCTCGAGCCTAACCCGTAGGCTAAAACTTAGGATTTTACGGCTCTCGCAACAATAGACGGTTCGCTGGGATGAGAAATTTCGCACTAAAATGACGAGGTTTTCAACCCAGATAAATTTTGCGAAATTTCCCATAAGTGGGCTTGAGCGAAGCGAAACCCACGCTTTTCGCCAGATTTTTTGCAAAAAGCTGGTAGGAAGCGTATGATATCAAAGAGCTTCATGACCAGAGAAGAGAAGCCTATGCATTAATGGGATTCCTAAAAAAGATTAAATGAGCAATAATCTGATTTTGTTTTTATTCCATCCATTTCTTTTTCTTGAAGTAGAAATAAAGTATTACGCCTAATATGACGCAGACCACTATGGTGGCTTCGAAACCATACCTCCACTCGGCAAGGGGTATGTATTTGAAATTCATCCCGTAAACGCTTGCCACGAACGTCAATGGCATGAATATGGTGGCTATCACTGTGAGCTTCTGCATAATTTCATTCATCTTCATTGAGATGACATTGGTCTGGTTTGATACCAGCGACACATAGGCTTCAAATGCGCTGTTGAGAATGTCCCGCTGTATCTCAAGCTCGGTGTAAACGAGCATTATGTGGTCATAGACGTCCTTGAAATAAACCTTGGTCTTCGGGCGGACGAATGGTATGTCTATGCGCACCATCTTGCTGATGACATCCCTCTGAGGGATGATACTTTTCCTCGCAGAGAGGATCTCCCTCTTTATGCTTACCATCCGGTTCACAATGTTCTTAGGGGGGGTGCTGACGATTATCTTTGACTCGATATTCTCTATATAATCATCCCATGTATCCAATAACGGGAAATAGAGGTCGACAAGGTAATCTATGAATTCATACATCAAGAAATCAGCTGTCTTCTTGACGATCTTGCTAGTATCCATCTTTTTTGCCAGGTTGTCTGCGCTCCTTGAATTATGGACGTGAACTGATACCAAGAAATTAATCCCGAGGAAGAAGTCTATCTCTCGCTTCTTGAAATAGCCTTTCTCCGATTCCTTTGCTAAGCTGTGGAAGACGAAGAATAGGTATTCCTCAAACACGTCGACCTTGGGCAGGTCTAACGGAGTCTTGCAATCCTCTATTGACAGCGGGTGGAAGCTGAAAGTGTCCTCAAGAACCAGCTTGTACTCTTCATCTGTCGGAGTCTCCATATCCACCCAGACAACGTTCTTCTTATCACGGAGATATTTCTTGAGCTCAAGGACAGGCACATCTTTCAGCACCTTGCCGTTCTTTATGACATAAGCCCTTATCATCGCTCAGCCTCTTTTTTATATTGGAAAATAATATCTTCATTCTTTTTTAACTCTTTCGAAATAAGCCTTGACCTTCTTATCCATCCTCGGGTTAGCGTTTTGTCCAAGCTTATAGTATTTCTTCTCTGCCTCGCCACCCCAGGAATAAGTTCCTTTCTCAACCTTGACATGCTCAAGAGCGAACTCTCCGAGAGTCACACCCTTCATTAAGTGGTAGTAGATGAGCCTCAGGGTGACTTTTGGGAACAGTTCACAGTAATCCTTGTAGAGGTCATAGCCGTAAGCCTTTCCTTTGAAGCAAAGTATCTCTATCAGGTTCTGCCTCACCTTGCTGCCTATCGGACGACCCCTTTTTTCGACCATAAGCTAAGAGTGTCTTATAGTCTTTTAAATGTTTTGGATTAATTTTCAATAGCGCAAAGAAAAGTGGCGGTTTTCAAAACCTATTTATAGGAGTTCAACAAAATACCTCTTCATGGAAGTCGAAACAAAGGAGCTACATGCCAGCGGAGTCAAGCTGTTCGTAATAAAGGACGACAAGGAGATTGGCAGGGCTTATCTTTATCTTCTCACCAATGACATTCACAAAAAACCTTTTGGCTTCATGGAAGATGTGTTTGTCGATGAGGAGCACAGGAAGTCAGGCATAGGCACGCTGCTTGTCAACGCGCTGATTGATGAGGCCAAGAAAAGAGGATGCTACAAAGTTATCGGCACAAGCCGACTCGAAAGGCCCAAGGTCCACGAACTCTACACAAAGATAGGCTTTAAGGACTGGGGAAAAGAGTTCAGACTGGATCTATAATGATAATGTAATCAGAAAACAGTATCAGCACTTATCTTTCTTCTCTTGTTTCTCTTCTCCTTTTATCGTAATCAGTATCTGGCATCGCTTGCAAGTGTCCTTTGCGCAGGGCTCTGCGCAGTACTGGCACTCGCCGACAACGCTCTTCTCGGCAAAGAGTTGCGGATGCTTTTTTCTCATGTCGTATATTGACTGCAAAAAGAAGCTCACAATGTTGTATTTTATCGGCGGATGCCTTTTCTCAAAGGCAGTAAGCATCTCACGGTATTCCTTTCGATATGCGTCGACGCTGCAAGGGCAGCGAGTATATTTGACTGGGAACTTCATTATCTTGGAATAGGCTATGACTTCTTTCTCGCTGTGGAGGTAGAGAGGCTTGACTCTCCTGACAAAAGACTTACTAGTCCCGCTGCCAGTCATCGGCCCCTGCCTTCTTGCCAGCGTCAAATCATTCCTGAAGACATTCATCACAAAGGCCTGTGCCTCGTCGTCGAGGTTGTGGCCTGTGCATACGCAGTCAAAGCCGAGCTTCTTCGCGTGCTTGTTCAGCAGGTATCTCCGCAGCACCCCGCAGATTAGGCATGAAGAATAATCAAGACCTCGGCTCTTGGCAACAGAGGTGATGAAGCAGAGGCTCATACCGAACTCTTCTCTGAACGAGATCTCATACAGCTTCAGGCTGTATTGTTTGCAGACTTTTCTCAGGTTGTCGAGATTCTCCTGCGAATAGTTGCCTATGAATGCGTTCACCGTCAGGGCTTCCACGTTATAACCGAGCTTCTTTAGCACGTAGAGGCAGACTGTCGAGTCCTTACCGCCACTGACTGCGACTGCCACTTTCTCCTGTTTTGTGAATAGCTTGAACTGATGGATTGTCCTAAGCACTTTCTTCTCGAAGTAGTTCATGAAGTGCTGGCGGCAAAAGCCAGAGCAATAGCTAGACTTGTCGCATTTCACGCATTTCCTGGCTTGCTTTACCATAGCTCAACGTAGTGATGAGTCTTTTTTAAAGTTTTAGGAAAAAAGAGATGCTATTTTCCTTAACGACAATGGAATAATGGATTACTAAGTTGTTCTGGGGTTGCATGAGAATATTTGTATCCATTTGATGCTATAAGTCCGATTAGACCTAGAAATAAAGAATAAATGATTAAGTGAGAACCAAGCCCTTGTCTTTTTTTTATTGTTTCCAGGTATTCTTTGCTATCTATGATTTCCTTGTAAATCTGTGTTAGCCTTTCCTCTGTTGCCAAAGGCAAAAGAGATTCTGCAGCGTCTTTAGATTTTATACTAAGAACTATCTTATCAAGACTTCCATTATCGTCGCTATCTCTCCCGACTAAATAAGATTTCCCGTGAGTAACAATCATTCTATCAGGAACAATCTTCTCTCGTTCCATTCTATTCTCTACTTCAATAACTAGGCCGTTATCTGTCTTTTTAGCATAATTAAAATTGTCAGTTAGATGACTGGACCAGATAGCTCCACCTATTGTGAGTCCTAAATAAGCTGTGAAGATTGCTCCTGTGATTTTAGTTTTTAGTGTCATTTTGCTCCCTCCTTCATTCGTAATTGGGTAATAAGGGGTATTTATTAAGTTAAGTAGTCTATAACTGTCGACTAAATAGGTAAATTTATATATCTATTAGATTACCACATCAATATGAACAACAGGATACAGACTATACTTGAGGAATATGGTCTTAATGATAAGGAAATAAAGATATACGTCACATTAGTCGAAAAAGATGAACTAAATGCGTATTCCTTAGCCAAAATCACAGGGATTCACAGATCAACGGTCTATGCTGTGATCGAAAGATTATCTTCGAAAGGATTTATCAGCGAGGTTCTAAAGGGCGAGAAAATATTTTATTCAGCCGTTGGAGTCGGTCAGATCATATCCAAGATAAAGGAGAAAGAATCGATGCTTTTATCTCTCATCCCTGAGTTTGAGAACATCAGGGAAGAAGGCGTGTCGAAAGTTAGGGTTTTTGAGAGCAGAGAAAGCCAAAAGCAGTTTAACTTTAATTTATTCAATCAAATAAGCAAAGGGACTATAAAAGAGTTGTATATTCTCAGCGGAGGCCCTTCTAACACAATACTCTCAGATTCAGGACATCCAGAGGATTTAAGCTCTAAAATATTCATGGAAAGGCTATTAAAAGAGCTGAAAAAGCAGAAAATCCTCAAGAGAACAGAATACAAGGGAATATGGAATGAAAAGTTCAAAGGAGACAATCTTTTGAAGCTTTTTTCTGGACTTGGAGAAAATCGATTCCTTAAAGAGCTTCCTACTTTAGCGACAGCAGTCATCTTCGGGGAATATGTCGCGTATCTTTTCACCATGAATGGGATTCCGCAAGTCATAGAAATCCAGAATAAGCGAATCGCTGAAGAGAATAAAGCCTATTTCTCTTATATGTGGAAAATAGCTAAAAAATGATTATTTCCTTACCTTGAACAGCAATTCTTTCAGCAGTTTCGCTTCGCGGGTGTAGGATTCCTTGTTGTTGTTGAGCGCGTGCTCTTCCATGCGCTCGATGATGTCTTTTATCTTCAAGACCTGCTCCAATAGGTTCTCTCCGACAGAGATTTCCTCGTCCAACGATGATTTCGCTTCTTCGGTGGCTTCGACGACCACGGTCTTGGGCGCTGATTCATCAAGCACTGTTTCAGGAGCTACAGCCTTCTTCTCTGGCTCAAATCCTTCGAGCGTGAATATCTTGCCCGGCGCTGTCTTTATCATTTCCTCTTTTGCTTCGTCGCGAGAGATTATCTCTGGTAATTTGAACTCATCCTTAGGCTCCAATTTCGCTGCGGTGAACTCATGTGTGTGCTCAATCTCCTTATGGCATGAGTCATCTATCATCATGTTTATCTCGTCGGTCTCCCTAGTCATGGATTTGGCCTGGAACATCAACCTATTGGCGTAGAGCATGTTTATGTAGTCATCGTGCAATGTGTAGAATACTTTTATGTCCCGGCCTATTGAGCTCTTGGCCCTCTTCGTCAACCTTGCTATCTCTGACACTAATTTGTCGTTTATGTTCTGCTTTCCGGAGTTCTCAAGAAGCGGCCTTTTCACCAGGTCTTCATTCTCGAAGTCCCGCTCAATCCTGTATTCCTGGCAGTTGATATCTACCTTTGTGATATTCAATGAGTTTGCGTGGACATAGTGCTTGTCCTTTCCCAGCAGCTCATCGTCAAAATCAATCAATCCAGCATAGCTCTTTATGAGTATGGATTTGTCGTCGAATTCGTCTCTTGAGTAGGCCTCGGCTGAGTGGTTGGTCTTTCTCATCTTCTGGATTATCACTCCGAGCTTGAAATCAGTTATCCCTTCTTTCTTCCTGAAGGCTACCGAATTAGGGGAATAAGCAGTCGCCCATACAAGCTTGATTGCCTCCACCACGAGCATCCTACCTTTGATGTTCTGGAGCACTCCCTCGTTGTCCTCTGTCGGAAGAAGATAGTTGGGGCTTCGTATGAGAATAACAGGAGAAGGCTCGTAAGCTGACACTATGTTGCTTGCAGAGCTGCCTGACTTCACGGCAAGAGATTCATAGGCCTCTACAAGCTCATCAGCCAATTCTTTTGGCATGGTCGCTTTCTGGAACAATGCTATTATCAGAGGGAAAGCCTCTACAGGGGCCTTATTCTGGAGGATAAGCTTAACTTTTTCCTTGAGCCCATTCCCGCTCATGAACTCCTCAAAGGCCTCGTTGTTCACAAGGAAGCTCAGAGGTAACACGAATCCTTTCTCTTTAAGGATGCCAAGGTCTGATGCCCGATAGCCCAGGTTGTCAGCCTGAGTCCTGTCTGCGTTCACAAGCGAAACTATGAAATGCATATTTATCGCTGCCTCCTTTCAACCAATTTATTACACCCGTCCTTTATAAATTTTAGGGAAGACTGCTGGCCTAGCCATGAAAGTGGCTCAATGTGTCCTTCCTTATCTGCTCTGCCAGGCCAGGGTCCTTGTTTATCAATACCTTGATCTCAGTCTTCTTCTCCAATATCTGCTCCACCAGAAGCCTTGCGCTCAGCTTCCGAAGGTCGTCCACCTTTGAAAAGTTCCTGTCCAATCCTTCTCTGATCATGCTCGGAAGATAGACCTGTATTACTATGTCTCCAAAGACCATCATCTCGCAGGGAGAGGCGCAGTTGACTCCAAGCTTCACCTTGCATTCAGAGGCGCGGTAGAAATCTGCGCACCATCTGTCTATTGTTGTGTTACCTGCGCAGAGGATGAATGTTGAGTGGCCTGCTTTCCTGAGCGTACGCATCCAGTTGTACTCTGCCCGCAGGTAGAACATAGGCCTCCACTCGTGCGAGTGATGGACGCAGATGATCTCTTTCTTCTTCGCGCTCAGGATGTAATGCTTCTGGAGATAGTAAAGGTATTTTTCCACGTCAAAGAATGTCTCAAATGTGAGCACGTTGATGTTGCCCTCTTTTCTCGCGTCCTTTATGCCTTCGATGAGGCTCAGCCTGTTCTTGGTGTAATAGTTGGTCTCCACGCTCTCAGTGTATCTGTGGATCTGCTTTAGCCAGTCCATGTTTATCTGGTATCCTTCCTCTTTTCTGTCAATCACTCCGTCCTCGGTAAGCTGGTTGACGGCCTTGAAGACCGCCTGATAGGACACATTATGAGCGTATCTCTTCTTTGAGAGATTGAAGATCTTCTTGATGCTCAGAGGCCAGTCGTAGCCCAGGATTGTTATGACATAATCCTTTGTGGTTGATTGTTTTCCTGGCTGGGGGAGCGTAAGAGTGAGGGCCATCCAGCAACGATTCCCGCACAGCTATTTAAAGATTTATATTCTCAACTAAATAGGTTAATCCTGCTAAACCAAATGGTTTATTATGTTGTAAACCATAGATTAATAACATTAAGTTTCTGGAACAAGTCAATGGTGAAAGAGAATGATTTTAGGATATGACCGCGATAGATGGGAAGAGACAACCCCGACTCCGGCAAACACTCTCCAGGTTTTCATAACCAATGAGTGCAACAAGAGATGCAAGGCCTGCTTCTATGCAGACGGTCTCGGCAAGGGGCAGGTGGGATTAGATGATTACAGGTGGATTGTGAGAGACTATGCGAGCGCAGTCGATAAGGTTGTCATTCTCGGAGGAGAGCCAACCATGCATAATGACCTGCCGAGGATGATTGATGTCAACAACAATCTTGGCCTCCGGACCACGGTCTATACCAACGGCTACAACCTACCATTGCTGGAGCAAGCCAATCTTTCCGAGACCTCGATAAGGATAGGAGTTATGGGGCGGGAGAGAAGCGAGAAACCGCTCGCGGAATTGCCAGCCACAGATCTTCCAGTCACGGTTGTCTACATGCTGCGCAAGGATAACGTTGATGAGCTTATGGAAACAGCCATCATAGCTGAGAAAAAATTTAACTGCAGAGCTTTCTACATCTCAAGCATCAGGGACATAACAGCTACCTATGATTACTGGAAGGATACTGAAGAGACTGTTCCACTGGAGGATTACTGCAGGATAGTCAGTGATTTCGTCAATGATTATGAAGGGAATATTCCGCTGCTGCACATAGCCAGGCGCGGAGTTCTCGAGCCGAGCACCAAGCCAATAGCATCAGCCAAGCACTGCAGGTTCGGCAACATCTTCCCCGACGGCAAGAAGATAACCTGTCCTTTGGACATCTCCCTGAGCATTTATTCTGATGAGCTATCATTCGGCAAGAGAGCCTGCAACAAGAACGATGAATGCCTTCTTCAGAAGATAGTGTTGAAGAGGATTTGAATATGAATAAGATGAATATTTCGAGCTAAACTCGGAGGAGATAAACATGGCACTCGGTTACATTAAGATTGCGCCGCCCTTCAGGTGGCCGTCAGCGCTTGAGGAGCTGGTAAAGGACGGGAATTATTTCATAAATATTGCGGTGAAAATCAACAAAGTAGCAGGGAAGGAAGAGAAAGACCTGTCTAAGAGCGCGGAAGGCACAAAGAACAATTTCTACACAGGGCAGAAAATCAAGATGGCCAGGATTGCGCACAAGTATTTCCGGCTCCTGGAATATATCGAGAAAGGAAGTGCTCCGCTCAATGAACGTACTGATACCGGGAGATACATCGAGAGATACTGCAACCACGTCATTCACTATGAGGAAATGTTCCTTAAATACATGACCGCCGCGACTCAAGGGATGATATTTCTTGGCTCAGACACCATAAAGCTCTGCTCAGACCTGAAGCTACCATTGAAAATAGATAGCAACGAGGATTTCCTTGAGAAATATCTTGGAAAAGTGAAGTCCTACTGGACAGGCATACAGAAGATTGGTGAGGAAGACAAGGAAAAGGTTGAACTCGCCAAGCACTTCAATCGGGTCACTGAGTTTATAGAGAGAAATTGCTTCAGCGATGATAATAGTCTTTACTTCGATGCGCAGAAGGATGAATGGGTCCGTGACCGAAGCCCATTCCATTACGGAAGGCCATTGCACGAGGAGCATTGAGGTGAAATATATGTTTGTGATGTCAAAAGAGACTGTCAAGAAGATTTTGTCAGGAGAAATAAACCACGATGATGGGCAATATGATATGGACAACGAATACATCAAGGGCTTGCATTTCGAGGACCAGGCGAGAATCAATCTCAAGCTGGAGAAAAAACATGAGGCAGTCTGCAGCGCTCTTGAGAAGGCGTGCAGAAGGGAAAACTGTAATTTATATAAGACCGGCGCGGGAAAGCTGGAAGACGGCTGGGCCTGCAGGGAGTACAAGGTTGATTTTCCAAGCGCTCCCTTCGATTCAAGGTTCCATGTGCCCTTGATAGGAAACGATAAGGTGGATGTTAAGGATACCATTGACAATTTTTTGGATCTTAAAGAGCAGGGAGCAAGGTTTATCTGCCTAAATTGTTATCATGCTTATGAGAAAAAGCCAAAGAAGCTCTTTGAGGACGGCCATGACGGAAGATATGTGGAAATGTGCTCATGCGGAGCTGATATCTTTGAGGACATAAAAAAGTTCACAGAACTCATCAAGAAATGATTTGAGGATTTGAGAATGAAATGGGAGGTAAAGGCCAAGAAATCAGCACTGCGCTTTCCTTTTCTCAACGATACGCTTGTCCTTTGCCATGATAGTGAGCATCTCTTTTCTTATGAGCAGGTGGTTCTGCGCTCCGTGGTTTGAGATGACTGATTCTGAATTGTTCACAGCCATCTTAAGGCATTGCTCAAAAGGCTTTTTCATGATAAAGCCGGCTGTTAGCGTCGAGGCGAAAGCATCTCCTGCGCCGGTCGTCTCCACGATATGCAGGCCTTTTCTTGGTGTTATCTTATAATAATATCCTTTGTAAAGCCCGGTTGATCCTTTTTTGCCGTCAGTTATCACAACCACTTTCGGGCCTAGGGCTGAGAGCTTGAGCAGGTTGACCTCGACTGATTCTTTTCCTATAAGTCCTTCTGCCTCTTCCTTGTTAAGCACGAGGATTTCAGCGTAGCGGGCGAGCTTCATGGTTGCCTGGGGCTCGTTCTCAATTATGGTCGCCGATGGATTGAATGCTATCAGTATCTTTTTCTGCCTGGCATAATCCGCCAACTTTTCCATGGTCTTGAGGCTTGCCCCGAGCATGGATGAGATGTAGAACCATCGGCTATTGAGCTTAGATAATTTGAGTTCATCGGTGCGCATATCATTATTGCATCCTTTGTATACCAGGATTGTGCGGTCGTCTTCCATGGCGTCGAGGATTATGGAATAGCCTGAGGTAGAATCCTTGCCTCCTCTTGAGCCCAGGAAAGAAATCTTTTCCCTCTTGAGATTGTTCATTATCAGCTTTCCGTTGACATCCCCGCCGACCTCTCCCACATAGCCTGTCTTGAATCCGAGGCGAGAGAAGCATACAGCGGTGTTGGCTCCGTTGCCGCCAAAATTCATCAGCAGCTTTGTGATGAGAAGCTTTCCCCCAACAGGATAGGATATGAACTCTTCCCGACGGTCCTTTGACTGGATGTTGATCAGCTGAGACTTATCTGTGTGCGCAAATATGTCTACTGTGTTGCTCCCGATTGTTATTATGTCGTACATAGAACTATGCTCCTCTTGATTATACTCCTTTTTCTGGATGGAATGGCCTTCCCCAGTCATCTGTCATCTTGAGCTGCAGGTACTGCTTGATAGCAGTATGAAGCCTGTAGGTGAGCCTGTAAAGGTCTTTTTTGTACCAGTCAATCTTCTCCTTGTAGAGCCTCCTGTCGAACCATCTCTTAAAGAGCCTGAGAAAGGAATTATTATCCCAATTTTTAGTCTCATCATCATAGTCCATCTGAAGCCAGGATTCGACCCTGAGGATGACATCTCCCTTATTGGTGCCGAACTTCTGTCCTTTGTGCATTATCTCTATTTTTTTCATGTAGAGCGTCTGGTAGTTTATCTTCAAGAAGTATCTGTAGTATTTGTTGTTCTGCGGCTCCATCACCGATCGCCACCATATCTGGTGCTCCTTGTTGCCATCCAGGAGCGTTCGGTCAAGATAGAACCTTTCAATCTTGTCGTCTCCGACGTCCACTGAGACGAATCCTTCATCATTAAGCCATTCGTAAATCCTTTTGTATAAGTTCTTCAGATGGAATACTTCCTCATTCTCAATCTCGAACTTAGCTACAGGTATATCATTTGGATTTCCAGGCCTTAGTTGAGCTACCATTATCCTTTTTATTCTTCTGCGAATTTTTAAATCTTTTGAAAAAGAGGTCTTTTCTCAGGTCAGGCATATGATTCTTCAGTATAAGACGCCCTCTTATCCCTTCCTGCGTCAGTGCGCCGAATAGCCGCTTAAAATATAATCGTAAGGACATGGGCCTGGTATCAAGGCGCACCCTGTTCTTCTTTATCGCTTCAAGGATGTCATCCTTGCGCTTCGGGCTATCAACCCATGTGAATGTGGTGCCGAACTCATAGAGCTTGTGAACATCAGAAGTGCCTATGATGGTCTTATGGTACTTCCTAGCCACTTCGACTGCGCGAGCATTGCCTGCGACAAACTTGAGCAGAGGATTTATCAATGCGCGAGTGTAGAAGTGGCTGTACTCAATGGCATGAAACTTATCGATATGATTTATCAGCTGCCTGTCAAGGCAGTTCCCTGTCAAGAAGAACGGATGAGGAGCGACTACAAGAGCTGAGTCTTTTAATTTCTCAAGATCATCAAGCTTCTTTATCCTGCTCAGGTCTTGGTTAGTGACATTTATCAGGAGAACATCTTTCTTCTCTACCATCGGCTCTGCCCCTGGTATCAACAGGATGCCTCTCTTCCTCGCAAAGTCCTTCAGTTCCTGGTTGAAGAACACCCTGTTATGCAGGGTTATTGATAGGACATCATATCTCTGCTTAGCAGCCAGCCTTATCAGGTCTTTTGCAGAGTATCTTATGAAGAACTTATCATAAGGGTCTTCCTTTGTGTGGGTGTGCAAGTCTACTTTCAGCATTGTAAACAACTCATATAGAGGATAGCTAAACAATAATAGTGAGCAAAAAGCAAAAAAAATCAGTCCAGGAACTCCTGCTTCCTTATCTTGTCAGGCAGATATCTCTCTGAGATGAATGATATTCCTTTTGATGACAAGGCCTGGATCTCCACTTTTGCCCCGAAGTCCTTCATCATCTTGAACTGGCGCTGCCATCCTTTGTGCTTGATAAACCATTCATAGTTCTGCATCTGTTTAAGCCTTGCGATGTCCTGCTCTGACAGCTTGATAAAATGCCTCTTGAGGTCGTATGTCAGCACGTCATCACAAGTTATACCTATGAATTTAACATCGGATATTGCCATCTCATCTGCCATGTGAGCAAGGCTTATCGAGCCAAACTTAAGCACTGAGTAAATGTACCATCCCCAGGGATCGTTATCGACAAGGACGTATATCGGAAGCTTGTGCTCGTTACTCAAGCGTTGTAAAAGCCTTCTTATCCCTCGCGTAGTCTGGCCTTGCGATGACATGATTATGCAGTTCTGCTTTTCCCAGAATTTATCCTCGTGAAGGCGCTCCCACACAGCTGCTTTTTCCATGTAGATAACGTATTTAGCGTCTACTTTCTTGAACTTGATGTTTTCCACGTTACTAGGAATTGACCATCCGCCGCTTCCAAGCTTTGACCAGTCGATTGTGTCTCCGAAATCCTCAACAATCACTTTTCCTGCTACGCTTCCCATCTTGTTGGCGTTCACATTAAGGTTCTCTCGAGAATATCCTGTTATCAATTCCAGGTCCTCTATGGCCTTGTCTGATTCTTTCTGCTCATCAACAACATTGATCTTGGTGTTAGGGATGGTCCTCTTTGCCATGTAAAAGACATCTCTTAGGCTTGCGTGCTTCTTGACATCAAGGAGTGTCTTGCAGATAGCTGCAATCTCTATTGTCTGGAGAAATTTTTTTGAGTGAGCGACATTGAAGAAGAATCTCTGGGCTGTCTTGTCGCCGAGGCCAAGAGTCTTTGACTTCTGGTCATAGACGACGTTTGAAAGGCCTCTGACAGAGAGCTCAATCTTAGGGCTTTCCCCTTTGTTGATATCTTCGATTATGCTATAGCCAAGCTTGATGAGCTCTTCTCTCACATTCCCGCCATTCTTCCCGTTCTTTCCGTTCTTCATCTTGTAATCCTTTGAATCATCCCTTTTTGGAAGCTTTGCTTCTTTCTCAGGCTTCCCGTCTTTAACGCTCTCTTTCGCGCTCTCCTTCGCCGGCTTTCTCTCAGAGGAAACAGGGAACACTGTCTGTATCTCCTTCTTTATCCCGTCAGTCTCTGGTGTTTTCTTTATCATTCGTCTCGCTCCTCTGGCTCACGATCATAATCTTCGGATTCTTCTTTTTCAGCCTTGGATTTCTTCTTTTTTCCAGTTCCTTTGTCTTCCTCGTCAGAAGCCTCCCCTTTCAATGATTCCATCGCATGGATCTGGTTCTGTATATCATCTTTCTTTATCATGTCCTGGAGCTTCTTCTCGATCTTGTCTTTGTTTTCTCCTGTGAGCCTGGCAAGCGAGTCAGCCACTTCAGGGATGTATCTCTCAAAGATATTAGCCCTCTCAAGCTGTCGGTGCACCTTGTATTTTTTATTGACATAGCTCTGAAGCCTTCTCCCAGCCTCCTGGAGCGCTAGCTTTATCTCAGCTATCATCTCAGGATAGTGCGCTATTGCCTCTTTTGATTCTGATGTGAATGGGACCCATACGCTCGCGATGTGAACAGCGATGGTCAGCGGAGCTGATGGCAATGAACCGTTGCTCTGGTCAAGGCCGTATGCCTTCCAGTTAATCTGAGTGGTGCTCTTATAAATGCTGCAAGCCCCCTGCTGGTAAAGCAATGGGACTCTGTTGGCAAATCTCAGGAGCGTCGCGCTGCTCTGAGCCACCTGGTTACCGCCATAAGCCATGGCGACTTCTACCTGGAAAGGGTTTCCTCGATAGACCGAAGGGCTTCTGCTGACAGAGGTGTAGAACTCGGCGTTGACCTCTTTTTTCAATCCTTTCTCGAAAAGCTCCTCTCCGATGGGGCTTATGCAGTCTGTCTGAGGGCTTATGATCCGGGTCTCCTTTATCGCCTTTATCATCTTGTCAGCGTCATCCCTGGTGAGCTTGTGAGGATTTGTGCTCGGAGCGACGAGAGCCTTGTCACAGATCTCTTTTGCAGTGCCAGACCCAACCCTTGAGAATTCATTTGTCAGGAAAGACTGGAGAGTCCTGCAATCTGTGTTCGCAAGCATCTTGAGTAGCATTCCGAGCTCTACTCCGTAAGGATGGGGCTTTATCTCGACAGGCTGCTTTGGAAGCTTGTCTGTGGCTCTTGGGAATATCATCTGCTCTGCTTTAGGATTGACATAAGTTATGGTGACATGAGGATTGACGATCGCAGTCTCTTTAAGGTATTCATCAACGCTCTGCGCTCCCTTCAGGTATGTGCCTTCAAGGTCCATCTCGATCCTTGTCCCCTGAGGCCTGTCCCACTCTCGCTCCTCATCCTTATGGATGATAGGCTCGTTCTTGCTCGTGTCAATCCCTATCTCCATGTAGTGCGCTGGCTTGTTAGGAGCGATTTTTGAGATTACTCTTGCAGGCCTTCCTGTTGTGAGCTGGGCGTACATGACGCTGGCGCTGATGCCAATGCCCTGCTGGCCACGACCCTGCTTTAGCCTGTGGAACTTTGAGCCGTATAATAGTTTTGCAAAGACCCTTGAGATATGAGCCCTCGGGATTCCCGGGCCGTTGTCCTCGACAATCACCCTGAAGCGGTCGTTTCCCATGTCGATGAGTTCGATATTGATGTCAGGAAGAATGCCTGCCTCTTCGCAAGCATCAAGAGAATTATCGACTGCCTCCTTCACTGCTGTGAGAAGAGCCTTTCGCTTGTTGTCAAAACCCAATAGGTGGCGGTTCTTCTCAAAGAACTCTGAGACAGAGATATCCCTCTGCTTCTTCGCCATCTCCTCTGCTTTAGTGACCGCCATATATAATCCTTGAATAAAAGTTGAATGTAATATTAGCTACTCTCACAAAAGGGATACTGAGCATTTATAAGTTTTTTGCTGGAAAAGGCAGAAAATTGAGGGAAAAAGAGAAAAGAAAGAGGGAAAAAAACTCTAAAAATAGTTTTATTAATGACTTTTGGCCGCGTTCATCGCTCTTATTTCTCGGATTCAATCCTATTGAGCTCATCATCCAAGCTATAAGTGTGAGATGTTCCTTCTCCGATCTCACCAGCCTCGTTCTTCCAGTAAACTGTCACATCATCTCCTTCCTTGGCTTCTAAGCCTGCATAATTAAACCCCATAAGATAGTTTAGGTCCTTGTGAGGATCATGCATGTCTCGAGTAACAATCTTTTTTGGGACCAAGACATGAAGGTCTTCTGTGCCTTTCTTTGTGAAGTAGACGCTCAGCCATTCTGTCCACTGGATGCCGCCTCCACCATCGTTCCAATCATGCTGATCCCACTTGGCTACGACCACCTTGTAGTTCTCAGTTTCGCCGTACACTACATCTTCAGCGTGACCGTTCCAGTGCATCCCCCAAGTTGCACCGTCATACGGCTTAAGCGCACCTGAAAGCTTTGACGGCATCTTCTCCAATATCTTCTCAAGTTCCATTTTTTCATCACCTCAATTCAAAACTGAAAGTCTTCTCTTTCACTTCGTCTCCTATGACTTTCATCTTGACTTCCAGTGTGCTGTCTTTGCAGGTTATCTCTGGCGTTCGTATGCGCATCTCGTCTCTCTCAGAGTCATAGTCTACTGACAAGGCGTATTTTTTCCTGTCGTTGGTGTCTGTCGTGATGCTCCCTATCTCTTTCAAGCCAGGCTTCTTTGTGCCAAGGCCGCTGACTTCATAGGCTGAGATCTTTATCTGTGGCTCAACCGCCAGCGCACACCCGTCTAAGACTTGGAAGCTCTCGAGGTCTATGACCTTTGTGACAACTACGTATACCTTGCTTCCATCAGAGCCCATTATCCTTTGGATATCGTATGGATAGTTGGTCGGGGCTTCCTTCTCGAATCCGTACATGGCTATCGGTATTTTGTTCAAGTTTCCGTGGCTAAGGGAATCCTTCTTAATCTTAGTTATTATACGCTCAAGGTCTCTTTTCTTAGGGGCGCTCTCGTCCAGGCTGTTGTCTATCTCAAACTTGTATTTCTCTACCTGGAGTGTCATGTTTCTTCCCTGGTACACGTCAGTGTACTTCTTGGATGCTCCCTTTATCACGAAACTATCTCCTAGGAAGGTTATCTTAGCATCCTCAAGGTCTATTGTGTTGTAGTCGTTCTTGTTATCCGGCCTGCTATGATAGTCAAAGCTAATGCTGCCAAGCTTCAGGATGCCCTTTCCCTTGATCGCAAGATACAGGTCCTGGCTTGTCTGGTCTCCGTAGTATGGGAACGCTCCTATCAAGGTTATAGTATCTGAAACTTTTTCCATATCGACTATCTGACTCGATTCATACATGGATTCTATGACCTTCTTAATGGAGTCACAATCAGACTCAGCGATAGCCTTATCAATAGACCCGAGCTTCTCCTGTTCCTTGCTTTCTGCCTCAAGGTCATATTCCTCTATTGTCTTTCGGCGCCCTGTCTTCTTGTCAACCTTTTGGATTATCAACTCCTTGCTTGACTTGAGACCGACAGTCAAGCTAGTCTTGTCTTCGCCAAGGACTTTCACCTGATTGTATGCTATCCTCCAGTTATCGGAAATGCAAATATGGCTAGCTATACTTGAGCCATAACGGACTTTGCCGTCACGATAGGTTTCTGGCCCATCCTCGGCTATTATTCTCTTTTGGTTCAAGTCAATCACATACACTGCGACCTTCCTCGACAATCCTTCAGTCTCGTTATACTCGTCAAGATACATGTCCCTGATCGCGACTGCACAATTCTTTCCAGAGTCAAAAGCGACCACATCGTCATTGTACACTTTTCCTGAGAGCTTAGCTCCTCCTGCCCTGATAATCTTCTGAACTGTGCTTTCAAGGCCAGCCTTCTTGCTCGAATCCTTCTCAAACGCCAGCCTAAGCTTACTCTTCTTGACCTCATCAGTCTTCTTCAAGTCGTCTATTGTAATCAATTCAAATTTTTGTTTTGTCATTTTTCATCACCTTTTTTTCATTTTCTATCTTTGATCACGTTCATATTTCTCGAATTCTTCATGCGTCGGCTTTTCCTTTATCAGGTAAAATAGCTCTATGAATCCAAACGGCTTCTTGTAGTTGACGTCAAGGCTGTCCTTTGCCACCTGCGCGAATTGCGTTGGAGTGCTGGATATGCCTACGACGTAGGATTCTTTCTCTTTCGCTGCCTTTGCAACAGCGATTCCTCCGCTAAAGTCAGTTTGTCCTGATCTCAGGTTGCCGTCTGTGAAGACAACATCATACTGCTTCTGCGCAATGTATTCCAAGGCCTCCTCTTCTGAAGAGGCGATGTCTGTCTCGTAATGGTTTTTCTCCATGAACTTCTTCATGACAAATTCCACCGAACTTCGGAAAGTAGAGCCGACAGTCATAGTGTCGTCTACGAACAGCAGCCTCTTGGGCTGTTCCGATATTGTTTCGTCGATTGTCATGTTCATCATCTCTTATTTCTCATCCACTACTCTGGCGACTATTCCTTGCTTTTGCAAGAATCCTGCCAGCGCACTGTGAACGGCTTTTCCGTAGTCTACTGATTTTCCGTAGATCTTCACTTCTTTACTATCATACATTATCCTTCCACCGCCGAGCGGGATTAGCTCTTTTCCGAGCGCTTCCATGAGCGTGTCACGTATCTGATAGTGATTGCCATGGCCTGACAGCGAAGCGAAGTACTCATTTCCTGACCCGTCCATTAGCCGCAGATACTTTGTCTCGACTCCTGGCTTTGCGAAGAGGATCATCCTCGCAGATTCGACCTGTGAGTTCACTATCGTCTCCAGGTGCCTGTACTGCTTTCCAGCGCCTAAGACTGAAATGCTTCCTAGGTCAAGCTCTGAGCCGGGGTGAGCTATACACTCAGCCAGGGCTCTTTTCATTCCCTTGTATCGGTGCATATCGATGCCTTCCTTCAAAGAGTAGTATACGCCTGAATCGCTCTCTATTTCACGAGTGAGCTTATACTCACAGTATATCTCCTTCAGGTCGCTTACCACTTTCTCTAGCTTTTCTGCGATTGTCATTTTTCATCACCTCTTGTAAGTTTCAACCATAGCCTGAAGCAGGTCAGGGACTTTTCCCACAAACTTCTCGTAGCGCTTGGCGCTCCTGTAGATTGCTTGTATATCTCCGCTTTCAATCCAGCCAAGCGACTCTTCAAGCGCAAAAGCCCATACTTCTGACTTGTCTTTCTTGCCCTTCATGCTTTTGTCTGCAGGTAGGACTGACGTGTTAGGTCCGTGAGCATCAGAATCTAATCTATCATAGTTAGCTCCTGTGACTACAGTGACGTATGCCGCTGTCTTCGATGCTTCGCTTACGACTTCAAGGCCAGAGTCTTTTGACTCCATCTCAAGGTCTGTCATGACCAGGTCATACTTCTGCGAAACGATCTTCTTCTTCGCATCAGCGGCGCTTGACGCATAATCAAATATCACTGCGCCCGAATATTTGGCAAACTCAGCTTTCGCTGCTTCAATGTTTGCCGCAGTATCATCTACCACAAGCACTCGCTTGATCCTAAGCTCCTCAAGTTTTTGTTCAATAGTCATTTTTGGTCACCTCTTTTTTATTAATAGTATAAAAAAAATTTATAATCAAATCGTATCAAAGCTTATTAAGGTCGACATGATACCTCTCGTTCCTGAGTTCATAGGATTTGTTCTCTATCAGCTCATAATCCAGGATGCCGTCTTTTATCTCATGGATCTTGTAACCTATGACTCGCTCAGCTTTCGTCCTATCAAAGCTCAGAAGCTCCACTTTCAGTGTACTTCCTTGTTTCTTTAGAGCATACACTCCTCGCTTATCTCCACAGCACAGGACAAATGCTGCAACATTGCTTTTGCTATCAACAACATAGGAATCATCAACCCAGCTGTCGCAATCAAATGCAGCCCAGATTCCTTGCCAATATCCTGCTTCGTGTTCTGTTCTTCCTTTAATTTGTTCAGCAGAATCATAAATGAGACTTTCAAGAGATTCGCGTCCACCAATAATCCCACTAAAACTTTCCGGACCTTCTGCGTATCCTAACAATGCTCTGCTTGCGAAGTAGCTTTTCACAACAACGTTTTTGATTGTCATTCTTGTTCACCTCAATCGTTTGATCTTTTTCGTCGTCGGGTCACTCTTTTCCCCAACCACTTAACTACTACCGGGTGATTACAAGTATATAAAACTTTCTTTCAAAAAGTTTATAAATTGAATACAATAATACATATCTATATGCAAAGCAGAAATAAACCTCTTCATAAAGAGGAGTCAGCCAAGCTCGACCTGAAAGACAGGAAGCTCCTTCTCGCGCTCTTCGAGAACGGACGAGCGAGCACCACCAGCCTGGGAAAAAAAGTAGGCATCTCGCAGGAATTGGCCACTTACAGATTGCAGAAATTAAAGGAAAGAAAAATACTCCAGAACATCATACCGATAATAAACTACTCTGTCCTCGGCTATTCATCCTACCGGCTCCAGATAAAGCTAAACCCTCTGAGCAAGGAAGAGCGTGACAAGCTAATGGAGGAGTTCAAGCAGCTCCCGAACATCAGCTGGCTTGTCGAGCTCTCAGGAGCATGGGATTTAGTCCTAATATTCCTTGTGAAGAGCAACCAGGAATTCAACGAAGCCTACGACTCATTCAACAAGAAGTACGGCAACTACATCTCAGACAGATTATTCACTATAGTCACAGAGATAACCCATCTTCCTCCAAGCTACATCCTGAAAGCAGAAAGAGATCCATTGATAACTGTGCTCGAAGCCCACAAGACAGACCTCGACGACACCCAGAGAAAGATAATCCTCTCATTATTCGAGAACGGAAGAAAGCCCCTGTTAGAAATCAGCCGGGAGCTTGGCGTCAGCGTGACCACCATCAAATACCACCTTGATAAGCTTCTGAGAGATAAAGTCATAGTCGGCTTCAAGCCGGTGATAAATCTTTTTGCCATCGGCTTTGAGCATTTCAAGATAACCATGGAGCTTGAGAACCCTGCGAATGAGAAGACAGCAAGGGAGATGCTCATGATGAACGACAATGTAGTGTACATCACCAAGTCGCTCGGCCAGTACGACCTTGAGTTTGAATGCGAATACACGACCGTGAATAGCCTACTGGAGTTCATAGAGCTGCTCAAAAGCAGGATAAAGATAAAGAAGCACGAGATAATATTCTCCAACAAGGAACTCGTGATAAACAGGGTGCCTAGATGAGGATAGCGGCGATAGGTAAAGATTCAGGGTATTACGCGCAGCACATGGTGCTAGGCCATGGTGATGAAGAAAACCCAATCGCACAATTCGAGAGCAATGATGAATTGCTAGCATCACTATCCCAAAAGACAGATCTTGTAATCGTGATTGTGAGGAAACCTTATACCCTGAAAGACGCGACTGAACTCATAGACCGCTTGCTGATGGAAAAAGAGAGGCCGTGGATATTTCTCGCGGTTTTTGATGTATCTGAGAAAGATTCTAATAAATTGCCTCTGGCAGACTTCATATCAGTCGGCATATTCATCAATGATTATCTGGATGTACTAGTCCGCATTATTAATAGCAAAAGGCCAGAGCCTCGCGCTCCGCTCGGCGGGAGAGCCTATTTCCTCGGCAGGACGAACACGATAATAGTCCAGATACTGGAATCATTCGGCTTTGAAGTGAGCGCTTTCAAGGACAAGGAACTGTTCATAAAGGCAGTCCAGGGAAAAAAGCCTGATGCTGTTCTTGTGACAGAGATAAATACAATCAGCGAAGAATACAAATCACTGCTCAAGGAATGCAAGAAAAATAATATCAGGATAGTCGGGCTGGACTCTGATCGCCAAGAACGCATAAAATTTTTCGACTATACGCCTGTAAAGGATGTAGGAGATAAATACCTCGATTACTGCGACCATTTCAGAGATGAGTTCCATATAATCATCGATGATATCTACGAATTATTCTCTGCGATAAAGAGGAATGAAAAGAGTAACGTCCTGATGTACAACAAGGCAGTGCTGACAGGGGTGTTTGATAAGCGCTCGCTGGTAACAGCAAACCTTGGCCAAGAGCTGAAATTCATAAGAAAGACTCTTAGGAAGTACAAATGTAGGAAGGTGCTTGATGCGGGCTGCGGGAACGGAAGGCTCTCAATACCGCTTGCGCATCCTGAGCAAGGATTGATCTTCACTCCGAAAGGATTTGAAGTGATAGGGGGCGACGTCAACAAGACGCTTCTTGAGCAGGCCAAGAGCAACTCTCCTGACAAGGAAAACCCGAAGTTCATCTATTGCGACATCAAAAACATCCCTTTCCCGGAGGGTACTTTTGATGCTGTGCTCATCATGTGGCATGTCATATGCGAGTTCAATGACACGGACCGGGAGCAGGTGATAGACGAAGCCCACAGGGTTCTGAAAAATCAAGGAATATTCATACTCGATGTACCTTTGGAATACAAGCCTGGCGGAGGAAAATATTATAATAAGGTCCAGGGGGTTGAGACATATCAGGGGCGCGTCCCTTCATTGCCAAGATTGATCTCTGACCTGGAACAACGAGGCCGCTTGAGAAGATTCAGCATAATAAGACAGCTCCAGGTCAAGTGGGGAATGAGAAAAGCAGTCATTGTCGCCCAGAAATTCAAATGGCACTGAAGAAATTATCCTGAGAGAAAAACCTTAGATGAACCCATTCTCTTCCAGGAACTTGAATCCTATCTTCCTGAACTCCTTGAGGTCCCATAGCCTGTGGGAATCACTGTTGACGTAGATGCTCTTCGCATTTTCAAGCATTATCCTAAGAGCTTTCATGTCGTTTATTCCCAACGAGAAGCATTTGCAATTCAATTCAAGCGGAATATCAAACTCGTTGGCAGCCTCGACAACTTTCTTCACATCAACATTCTCGCAATTCACATCCAGGTGACCTATGCAATCAATCATCTCATGATGCCTCTTTATTGCGTTGATGTAGGCCTCGGTGAGCCTCTTGGCATCGCCAGAAAAGCTTTCCTTGTGGAAAGAAAGTATGATAAAATCTCCTTGAATTCCCTGTATCTGAGCGCAGATGTCCCCTTTCTCATTCAGCAGGTCTGCCTCGACGCCAAAAATGACTTCCACATCATTATGGACATTCTTCCATAGCTTAGCCACACCGCGCATGCCTTTCTTCGCAAGGCCATTCGCATCCAGCAATGCCTGGGAATGGTCTGTGAAGACTATCTTCTTCATGCCGATCTCGCCGGCAAACTTCACCACTTCATCAACAGTGTTCATCCCATCAGAGAAATTCAATGAATGGACATGATAATCCTCTTTTTCGGTGTTGAGAACCTTCACCATCTTTCAGAACCCTTTCTGATCCTCTCGTGATTTCCTTCTCTGCTTCTCAAGCCATTTGTATACTGTCGCGTGCATGCTTCCGGATATCATCATCTCAAGAGCGCGCCTGGCGCTCGACACGGACATGCATTCTCCAATTATCGCGATGGTCTTGCCATAGATGCTGATGTTTGTCTGCGTCAAGGTTTCAAGAGTCCTTCTCGCTTTTCCGCCAGTGCCTATAAGCCTTGCCCTAATCCTCGCCAGCTTGTTAGGGCTCTCAAGCCCATAATCCCTGAGGTTGATTATCTCGAGCGTATAATCTGATTTCAAGAGAAGCCTTGCCGCCTCAGGGCTGAAACCCCTTGCGATGGCTTTCACCACTTCCCTTATCTCATAGAGCTTGAGAGCATCCCTGCCGGTGATGGTGACATCTCCTTCCTTAGAATCAACTGATATCTTTGAGCGGGAATATTCTTCCAGATCCTTCTTGTCCTTTCCCTTTATGCCGATGAGGGCTGCGACTCGATCCCTAGGAATCTTGATGACGTATGAGTATTCTCCATCAGGATGCTTGCCATCAGTCTTCACATCCTCTTCGTATTCCAGCTCAGCCTCATCGTGATCGTCCACGCCGTTCTCTATCTCCTCGCCTTCAATCATCATAAGACGGCAGAAACTCGGTCTTTTTATAAAGCTTTTCAAACAGAAATCCTGCACCTCCAGCTTAGATTGAAGGAATGTTCTCTCTATTTTAGAGTTCAATCGGATTTCTGAGAATGCAACAATTCATGATTATGCAAACAATATCAAGTCGTCGAACATAAGCTGATGGAATTGTTGCATTCAACAGAGGAAGGTTTGTCTAGCCTGATGTGTGCGACGTCACATAAATCGCGCCGAAATCCTATTCTCAATCGAATAAGGCGCGCCTGATAAAAAAAAGTAAAAAGTTAATAGAACAAATTAAAAAAAATATCACTTAATCACAGAAGCATAAGCCTCTTCCTCGTCAGCTTTCACTCCCTGCTTCCTAAAGTATTTGCAGACATTCACAAGGTCTCGCTTCAGATACTCGACTGCCTGAGGATGTTCAAGAGTCGTTGACTGTGAGAAGTCGATGAACACAGGCTCCTCCTCAAAGTTCAGGATGTTGAATTCTGAGAGGTCAGCATGCACAAGTCCGATGCCGTATAGCGCCTTGACGCATTTTATTGTTCTCTCAAAAAACTTCTTCGGGTTTTTTGGCGGAGAGTTCTTTAACTGGGGAGCAGGCTCTTTCCTGCCGATGAACTCCATGAGCAGCACTCCCTCTTTGATGGCGATGGGCTTTGGAACTCGGATGACTTCCCTGGCTTTCAGCAGGTTTCGGTACTCGCGCTGCACCCAGGCAAAGATGATAAGCCTCCTTCGCTTCTTCAGGCCGTGGAATCGCGGGTCCGGGAGAAGGTAGCGGTACATGTTGTTGAAGTTGCAGTTCTCGACCCGATAGATCTTGACTACTATCACGCCATCGTCCTTTGATGCAGAGAAGACATTAGCCTCCTTGCCAAGAGCTATGGGACTCTTGAGATCATCAAAATGGCCTTGGCTCCTCATCTTCTCTAATACCTGGAGCGTAGACTGGTCAAACACGTTCTTGTATATCTTCCATTCTTCCTTCTGAGTAGGCATGGGAGAATAGAATGCGCAGTGGTATAAAAAACTAATGAAAAAAATAAAAAAATTTAATTAAAAGATTTTTACAGGTCGTCGCTGATCAGGATCGTTATCCTGCCGGTTGACTTTATCTTGGTGTCCATGGCCACGAGGAAGCTCACGTTGGCTCTCTCTGCGGCGGCAAGCAGGTCCTTATCCACAACTCCATCCATTATGACGGCGTAGATGCCTGATTTCAGGCTCTTCAAGGTTCCCTGAAGCTCTGACAAAGGAACTTTTCCGAGTATCGAGAGCTTCTCGTCAAGGATGTATGCTCCTCTGGTGCCTATCAAGTCTTCAAGCATTGTGTTGAAGGTCTCCTTCTCCTGAGAGGTGGCTTCCTTTGCCTTTCCCTGAGGGACTGCAAGCCTTGGCTCAACCCTTGGCTCAACCCTGGCAGGCTGCTCTGAGCGATGTTCCTGCCTCTGAGGCTGCGAGGGCATCGGTTGCTGAGGTCTCCTGAACTGCTGCGAAGGCTGCTGGGATCTTGAGACATTGGCCTGGGCTTCTGCGCTTGCCTGCTCAAAAGCGATCCTGGACCTGAGGCATTTATGGATCTCCTTCTTTGTTATCTCCTCTACCTCTTTGCCGTCAGGGGCCTTGGTCACGAAGTCTATCTCTGCGACTCCTCCGAGCTCCTTGATTATCAGGTCTCCTCCCCTGTCGCCGTCCACGAAGACAGTCACTGTCTTCTTACGGGTGAGCTCGATTATGGTCTCAGGCACGCTTGTGCCGTTCATGGCTATCACATTCTTGAATCCGTGCTTGAGCATGTTGAGAACATCTGCTCTTCCCTCAACGATTATGACCTCATCGCTCTCATCAACAGCAGGTCCTGCTGGCAAGCGATCCTTGCCATATTCCTGTATCTCCATGACTCTTACCGAGTATGAGACTTCATCAGCCAATTCTTGGCTGTCAGGCAGAACTGAGTCCATGAGGTTTCTCAAGAGCTCCTTTGCTCTGTCAATCACAAACTGCCTCTTTGAGACACGGACGTCCTCGATGGTCTTCACCACGATCTTTGCGTTGCATGGCCCTATTCGCTGGATGACTTCAAGGCTTGCTGCCACTATTGCAGTCTCTGCCTTGTCCAGTGAGCTGGGTACGATTATCATTCCCTGGGACTTGCCGCTGCGAGTGTCGATGTTGACCTCTATTCGCCCTATCCTTCCGCTTCTCTGAAGCTCTCTCAATTCGAGGTCGCTTCCGAGCAGTCCTTCTGTCTGGCCGAATATGGCCCCTATGACGTCTGGCCTGTCCACGACGCCATCAATCTGTATATCAGCATGTACGATATACTTCGCCGAAACTTGTGCTATTTTTGCCAAAATTATCACCTTCTGTGTTTTTTTTATTCTATTATTAGTAGGGATAATTTTGGAAACCCACAAATCTCGCCGAGATTTTTGACGTTGCCATTATTAATCCCCTCCAATATCGGATTATAATTCCTTTCTCTATTCAGAAGAAGTATTCAACAAGGTTTTTGCTTAGAAATCTAGGTCGGAATCAAGGGGTTCGTCCCTTTCGTCCAATTTCCCTGAATTTATGAGCATGACCAAAATGATTACTCCTTCTCTCAAGAACAAGCGCTCTTCGCTAATAAGTTTCTTCACCAAGCCCGGGCCTCTTCAAATAAAAACTCTTCCTGGGCTTCACATGAACTGATTCATCTTGAAGTGAATATGAATATTAGGGAAAGGCTGATGCCTGTCCTTGGTCTTGATTATTATTGTCTTTTGTCTTTTATTGTCTTTTTTGTTCTTTCGTTGATAATAAAAGGTTGTAGCCCGCCACTAACTCACGACGCTCACAGCCAAAAGCATGTGCTTATAGCTCGCACGGGCAACTCTGTGCCGGGCCTTAAGAATAAGGAGGAATCCTGGCTTTTTAAAGCTATTGGTTCTTACTTCCAGCCCTCTGAGCAAGACGAATGTTACTACCATAAAGTAGCTAAAAAAACGAAAGATTTATAAATGAGTGAAACAAGGTATTCCTCAAGGGACAAAAAAGAGGTGTATCAAATGACACTAAACGAACTGATAAAAGGATTAACAACTTCAAAACCTAATCTTGAACACAGCGAAAGCATCGAAGGGACGAGCCTGATAAAAGGCTCGAGAGACGGAAGCATAGTCATATATGATTCTAAAACGAACGAAATCCTCTTCGGAGGACCGAACCCTGACTTATGGTATCTTGGAAAATTAGGAGAGACACATATCGCGAGGAAACAAGATCCGATAGATGAAAATGCGGACTCCAAATATCTAAAATACTTGACTTATTTTGTTGGCGAGAAAGGAAACCTTCTTTTTGGAGGAAAATATGAATCCGAAGAGCTAATGCTTGCTGATTCCAAATCTGAAGAATACATCCCGGTCAGTCTTAGTGACTTTGATCATGAACTGATAAATGGAGTGAAAGGAACAGAGGATGTCATGATTGAATTTGCCAGAAAAGAATGGAAGTGCCCAGATGGAAATGTTCTTACCCGTGCAGATGAGGGCATACTTAATATATACAACAAATCAGGACGAGTATTAAAGAGCGGCATACCTGCGTGTATTCTGGATGTGGAGGAACTGTTTTGGAAAGGGAACTATGAAGAGATAATGCATCCGGCAACAAGATTCTGCTTTGCCAATGTTGATGGTCAATTGCTTTTCGAAGTAAAATACGGTAAAAAATCTGAATTATATGAACTGGAAAAATCATGATAAAAGAGGTGCTAACATGACACACAACCGGAACAATATCGCAAGAGGATTGGCGCATGACAGCTACAGTCCACTGAACAGGATTATATGGGAGCAACAACAAGAGAGAAAGGGAAAGCAAAATCAGGAAAAGAGGATTGAAGCGGGGAAGCCATACTTCACCAATACATCCCTGCCAAGCACAAGCTACGATCCTGAAAGCAAAAAAAATTAATGTTAAAAATATAAAAAATGAGGTGTAAACAATGGCAACAAGAAATTCAAGAAACACAATGTCAAGATTGATGGCGAAAGGATTTTACGACCCTGCGTCAAGTCTCATCAAAGATGAGGAAGCGGCGGTGCGAAGAGCTAAGATACGCGACTCATTCGAAGTCCTGATTCCAGGATATCAGAAGCCAGCTCCGGGCGACGAGGAGATCGCAGCTATGCCTATGCGGGTTAGCGGCGTCAGATCAATCCCTTATTCAAAAACATTGGATATGTACACCTTGGCGGATATCAGACCTTATCATCCCGACAACGGCCGCCACAGAGACAATTTCCGGCAGCGAAGCTCGCTGAAGAACCTTTTCCAAGAGCAGGCATATGAGACCTGGACCAGCCCGTTCTTCGGCCACGACAGAGTTGAGTGAACAGATGGAAAAGACATGATAAGAAATAAGAAAAATAAAATATTTTTTATAATATTTTCTCTATTTTTCTCAGCAGCCAGCAATCGCAGCGATCTCGTCAGAGGAGTAGATTCCCATGTATTTCTTCCCTGCGACGTCCCATGTCGGGTAGGCTTCTATACTCGCTGTTTTGCACTCGTCCGTCTGGGCCCTGTAGTCTCCCTGCACTCCGCACTCAACATACTGCACAGATGAAAGGTATGTTCCAAGGGCTTCTTGCTGTTTCTTGGTGCTTGAGTCCCATGATGCTCCATAGAGCGTCAGTCCTTTTGAGGCAAAGCAGGCTGCGTAGTCCTTTGGCATTGATATGGATGTTGTCGATTCGCTCTCGACCGCTTCAGTCTCAACAGGTTCTGTTTCTTCAATCGTAGGAGTCTCCTCGACCGCCTCAGCGACTTCTTCCTGCTCCTCTGCCAACTTCTCGTCTTCGACTATCTTTTCCTCAGCAGTAGCTTGAGCCTCTTCCTGTGCGGGCTGGGTGATGGTCACTTTCGTCTCGCTGCCGCTCACAGCTTCATTCTCAACAACAATTCCTGCATCGGCTTCTTTCTTCTGCTCGAGGTAGTTTATTATCTTGGCATTCGCTCTCAGGCCTGCCACGAACTCTGAGTAGAGGGCTTTTTCCTGCTGCGTCTCAAGGAGCTGATTTATCTCTGCTTGTATGTCCTTGAAGAGTATTAAGCTATCAGGAGTCTTATTCACAGTCCATATTATGTGGTATCCGTAATCAGTCTTCACTATGCTCAGCTCTCCTACATTCTGAGAGAATGCTCTGTCTTCGAATTCCGCTACCATCTGGCCTCTTGGGAAGGTGTATTCTCCGCATTTAGCCACGCTGCCTGAGTCTGCGCTGTCAGTTGATACATAGCCGCAGAATTTGGATATGTCTTTTTTCAGCTCAGAAAGTATTTGGTTGGCTTTTGCCTCAGCGTCCTTGTCAGCTGTGCCGTCCTGTGTTCCTATGAGTATGTGCTTGACAGTCACAAGCTCTGGCACCTTGAACTGTTCTGAGTTATCATTGTAATATTTCAGCGCGTCCTCTGTTTTGACGCTCACCTTGCTTGTCACTTCCTGCGCCACCACTTTCTCTATGAGCAGTTGGCTCTTGACAAGGTTTCTCAATCCTTCATAGTCAAGGTTCCTTGCCTTCAGCAGTTCATCAAGCTGCTCTCTTGTGAGATTGTTCGCTGTCATGAAGTCATTTATGTTTGCATCCACTTCTTCATCTGTGACGATGAGTCCGAGCTCAGTCCCTTTCTTGATAACCAGGTATTCGTCTATCATCTGGGATAGGAAGTATTCTTTTGTGACTATCTGCTGGTATTGCAATGGCAGCCTGCTGTATTCAGCATCCAGCTCAGCCATTGTCATCGGATGGCTGTCGACGCTGGCCGCGAGCTCTCCTGAGAGGCTGCTCTTACCGAACAATGATTGGGCATAAGGCCTTAGAAGCACAAAGACTGCTGCGAGCCCGCCTATGACCAGTACTATTAATAGGACTATCTGCAACGCCTTCATCCTTCTGGCGTTTCTCTCTTTCTTCTCTCCATTGACCTTGTAGATTTTGAGGCCGTTGAAGCTATTGTTGTTCTGATGACGTTTATTGTTCTTTGTTTTCTTTGCCAAAAAAGACCACCCCGCAAATATAGCGTTTATCTAAAACTTCAGCCAACATTCTGAGCTGTAACTTTTATAGAATGGTAAAATAAGCTCTCTTTAAAAGCTTTTGGTTGGGAAGCCCCTAAAGTAAAAATTTATATATGCATAAGGGCGTGATAAAGAGGCATGTATGATATAATTGTGGGTAGGAGTGAGGATGACAAGGCCAAATACGGAACAGAGGGCACTGTGCTCATAGGAAAGCATTATGTCAAGATGGGCAGGACCACAAGCCTTTCCAACAAGATACTTCTCGACGTCATAAGGAGCCACGTCATATTCGTCTGCGGAAAAAGAGGCGGGGGGAAGAGCTACACCATGGGAGTGATTGCCGAGGGAATATCTGATTTGCCTCCGGAAATAAAGAACAACATGGCTGTCATAATGCTTGATACCATGGGAGTCTATTGGACAATGAAGTATCCTAACAAGAAAGACCAGCTTCTTCTCGAGGAGTGGGGCCTGGCTCCAAAGCCTCTTGACATAACAATATTCACTCCCTTCGGCTACTTCAACGAGTACAAGGAGAAAGGAATCCCTACTGATGCTCCTTTCAGCATAAAGCCCTCCGAGCTCGACGGCAGGGACTGGTGCATAACCTTTGGCGTCGGCAGCAACGAGGCTGTGGGCGTCTTCATCGAGAGGCTCATCCATGACCTTAAGGAGAATAAGAAAGATTTCAATATGAAGGACATCATCAGCGCTGTACAGAACAGCAACGAGAGTTCTGATGTGAAGAACGCTGCTGCAAACCTTTTCATGAACGCAGACAACTGGGGCCTTTTTTCCGACAAGGGCACAAACATCAGCGAGCTTGCAAAGCCAGGCCAGGTCACTGTTCTTGACGTAAGCTGCTATGCCACTATGCCTGGAGGCTGGGAAGTGAAGTCGCTTGTCATTGGACTCATATCCCAGAAGCTTTTCATCCAGAGGATGATAGCAAGAAAGAACGAGGAGTACGAACAGGTGCACAAGAGCATATACTACTTTTCTGAGGAGGAGATTCAGAAGCTTGATTTCCCCATGGTCTGGCTTATCATCGACGAAGCGCACGAGTTCATCCCACGAGAGGGCAAGACTCTTGCAAGCGACCCGCTGATTACAATCCTGAGAGAGGGGAGGCAGCCAGGCATCAGCCTCATCCTTGCGACGCAGCAGCCTGGGAAGATCCACACTGACGTGATGACGCAGAGCGACATAATAATCGCGCACAGGATAACAGCGAAGATCGACACAGACGCCCTTGGAGCATTGATGCAGAGCTATCTCAGGTCAGGCCTAGACAAGCTTCTAGACGACCTGCCTCGAGTGAAGGGCGCGGCTCTGGTGCTTGACGACAGCAACGAGCATATGTATCCTATGCGAGTCAGGCCCAGGCTCACCTGGCACGGAGGCGGGGCGCCGACAGCGATACAGGAGAAGGACAAGATATTCGAATAGAAATAGCATCAATAAGAAGTATATTCTCATTCTGTATTCGGAATTGACTCTTCTGCAGGTCCATCTACCACCATATGTTCAGGCATCTCGACCTGGATGTTTCCAGTCTGCTCTGCGACAAGGCCTGGAGCAGTGTCTTCTGCTGCAGGCGCCTTTGATGCGCATCCTGAAATGACCAGCAATAGCACGAACAGGCACAAGACGCTCATGAACGTAATAATTTTCATAGTTAGCACCTCTGTTTATCTTGAGCATTCTTCTTGAAAGGAAGGTATATAAAATTTTCGAGCCGAGAATCGTTTTTCCGTATTTTCCTTGATTAAATTTATATACGACCTAAGCATCTCCTTTTACCATGGCATTCAGCAAAGCATTCGCCAAGACGAGCGACAAGAGCGTGTATCCAAAGTGGATTGAGGTATTCTTATCCGAGCACGAGGAGAGAGAAGAGGAGCACAGGTGCCGCGATGAGAACATAAGACTTATGAAAGAGTGCCTTGATGACGCTAAGAAGATGCTCTCTGAGAGCAAGCTGAAGGATTACCAGTCAAACTCAGTCAGCATCGCCATCGCTCTCTTTGACAAGCGCGCAAGCCACGCAATCTACTGGAAAGAGAATATGGCCAAAGAAAAGTTTGACAAGCAGAACAGCTAACTATTAGTCCTTATCATTCGTTCTATTTCTTCTTCACAGCCGGAGCAGAAACCTTCATCTTGTAGAATATGATGTTCTCTTTTTTTATGATGTCAAACTGCGGAGCATGGTATCTGTCTTTTTTCTTATATTTCACATCTTTGTTCTGCTCTAGGTATTTGTAGATCTCCCTCGTCACGTCTGTCTGGGTGACGATGCCGATGAGCTTTCCCCCTTCCATGACCGGAAGGCGGCGGAAGTTCCTCTCTATCATCAACTTGTTCACAAAGACCAGGTCAAACTCAGGACTTATACAGACTATTGGCTTTGAGACCAGCTCGTGCATATGCGCATTCCTGAGCCTATTCGGGTTCATGAAGAATTCGCTCACAAGGTCGAACTCTGTGAATATTCCGCAGATGCAATCCTTCTCATACACCACCACAGATCCAAGGTCTCTTTGGGCCATGAGCTTCTTAACATTGAGGAATCCTTCGTCGCATTCCACAGCTAGGACTTTTCTTGTCATCACATCTCTGACAGCAGGGGCATTCAATATCCTCGTCCTGAGATTCGCGACTGCCCTACAGAGATCTGTCTGGGTCATTATTCCTTTGAGCTCATCATTATGGATTACCACCAGCTTCCTAAACCGGTTCTGCCTCATGAGCTTCTGCGCAGACAACAAGTCTGTTCCTGGCTCGACCGAGACGAGTTTCTTTGTCATGAGGTCCTGCAGCAGGAAATTTTCTTGGTGGCCTTTGGTCATGTCAAGCTTCTTTATGAAATCTCGCTCAGTGATTATTCCTATGGGCTTTTCTTTTCCAGAGACCACCATGCATGATATGTGGGCTCCAATCAACATATGCGCCACGTCCAAGAGCGACTCGTCTCTCTGGGCGCACATGACATCCTTGGTCATCACATCCTTAACTGCCAATAGGGTGAGCTCATCATAAGGATTAGCATATCTTTTCCTAAGAAGGAACATCCTAGAAAATAATCCTGTCACACCTCTTTTATTCATAGGCTGAACTACTCAGGGTATGCTTATTTAAATTTTGCGCAAAAAACAGGCGACTCTCCTGCAGAGCATCTCATTCCCATTCTATCGTGGCCGGCGGCTTATTGGTGATATCATAAAACACTGCATCGATGCCGCTACTCCCATCGCTCATCCCAAGGAGGGCATCGGCCATCTCTTCAACTACCTCTATCGGCAGCTTGGCAAAGTTCGCAGTCATGGCCTCTGAGCTGCTGACAGGCCTTAGTATTATGCTCTCTCCGCCAAAGAATGATACTGGGATAAGCACGACAGGCATCTGCCAGACAGAATCATATAATCCTTTGTCATGAAGATAATCATTGATTATCTTGTCTGCTTTTTTCAGCAAGGCCACTCTTTCAGGGGTTATCCTTCGCTCTAGCAGTCGCATGCCGCCTCGCGCATCGCCTATTCTCACGCTGCTTTCTTCCTCTTTTCTCTTTTTATTCTCTTCTTTCTCCTTTCTTCTCACCAAAAGAAGTACACGGTTTATCTCGTGGACCTTGTTTGTCAGCTCTGTCGATAGCTTCTCAAGAGAATCCCAATCACGGATTGTTGTGAGCACTGCAGGATGCTTGTAGCTCCTGCTGTCTCCCTGCACCCCGACGCTTTTGATTGGCAAAGTGAATGCGTCAGGAGCTATTTCCTTTGCTTTCATATTTATCTCTTCCAGCCCGCCAAATCTGCTCCTGGGCTTGTCGTTGCATAATATCCTGACTCCAAGGCCGGGGCCTGGGAATGGATGCCTTGCTATGATGCTCTCTGGCAGCTCCAGCATCCTGCCGAGCTCTCGGACTTCGTCCTTGTAGAGCTGTGAGAGCGGCTCAATGACTTTCCCCTGCTCTATGAGTTCCTGCATGCGCCTCACCCGGTTATGATGAGTCTTGATCAGGTCTGAGTTCCTCGTCCCCCTGCTCTCTATGGTGTCAGGATATATGGTCCCCTGGGCCACAAGCCAATCATCAGACGACAATATCTTATCAGAATGCTCTGCTACAACATCGATGAACAGGTCTCCTATTATTCGGCGTTTATCCTCTGGCAGGACAGATTCTTTTAGCGCTTCCAAGAATTTGGATGAGGCATCCACTGTTTTCAAGTTGTTGAATCCCAGCGCATGGAACGATTCCTTTATAGTTTCGCTTTCTCCTGCGCGCATAAGGCCCGTATCCACATGTAGGCCGAGCACTCTTTCTTTTCCGAGCGTTTTGTTGAGCAGGTCAAATAGTACGGCCGAGTCTACCCCTCCGCTCACAAGAAGGAATACTTTCTTGCTTCCGACCTGATTCCGAACCTTTTCTCGGATCTCTTCCAAATAGCTTTTGGTGTTCCAATTTCTCCTGCAGCCGCATATCTCAACAAAGTTTTCAAGTATGCGCATGCCTTTTGCAGTGTGCGTGACCTCTGGATGGAACTGCGCCCCATAGAGCTTTCTCTTCTCATCAGCCATGGCTGAGATCTTGCAGCTGGAAGATGATGCTATCATCTCAAATCCTGGCGGCAACTCTGAGACTGAGTCTCCGTGGCTCATCCACACAACCTCTTTCCCAGAAATCCCTCTGAACAGCCTGCTCTCATCGATGCTTATCTGTGCAAGCCCGTATTCCTTTATATTTCCAGGACTGACTTTTCCTCCGAGCTTATGCGCCATCAATTGGTGGCCGTAGCATATCCCAAGGACAGGAATGCCTAGCTTGAGAAGCTCGTCAGGGATTGTCGGAGCTCCGGGTTCATATACGCTTGAAGGACCACCTGAAAATATTATCCCTTTCACACCGGGTTTTTTTGCTTCTATTAGTGCGCTGTCAGGCAGGCAGATGTCAGAATAGGTTCCGATCCGCCTTATCTTGTTCGCTATGAGGTGAGCGTATTGCCCTCCGAAGTCCAGAACTAATATTCGCTCCATAAAATGATAGGATTAAACCTATTTATAAAATTTTTCAAAAAAACAACAGAAAAATTTAGTTGAGGTTCGAGAGCTCCTGATGGACCAGGTCTTTTAGCGTGCCTTCGTTGATGGCCACGTTCTTGTATTCGTAGTCAACTCCTCCATATGTGATGGTGAGCGGCACTCCGAAAAACGAATCCACGAACATGCTTCCTCGCATCCCTTCCAGCTGGAATGAGAGTTCAATGGCAGTCCTTCCCTCTATCATCTTTGACTTTCCTGTCAGCTCAGCCTTCTCTATGCCATTGAGCCAGTCAAAGGGAGTCTTGATCAGGTATTCGCCAAAAGTCACTGTCATCTTCTTGTTCCTGTCTTTGCAAGTCTCTATGCTCTGTCGCTCGCAATAGGCAAAAACATTCAGGCCTGCGAAATCATAGTATACTGTGTCGTAGGCTTCTGCCGGACTGAAGTAGGCTTTGTTTTTCAGCTCCACTTTCATGTTGTCCCTGGAAGCGCGGTATATGCTCTCCTGGAAAGGGTCTGTGGAATCATAATAGGAGAACTTGATGGTCATGGCTTTCTCGCTCTTGTCAAACAAGGCCTGAGCTTCAGGAGTTATATCCTTTACAACAACAGGGACGGGTTCTGCCACAACAGGTGCCTGGACCTCGTCAATGGCAGCGATTTCTGGGACTAGAGGCTCTTCACAATTCTTAGGATCGAGCACCTGATGCCCGTCTGCGCAGGTATAATATTTTGCCATTGGGACGCAGGCGACCGCTACTAGCGCCAGTGATAACACAAACAACAATACTAATGTTTTTTTCATATGAACCCCTCCATACATCAAGGCTTTCTTCCTTGATTCTACTTCTTGCCTTTCTTCTTTTTTTTCTCGTGGATTGCCAGCTCTGATAGGCCGTACTTGTCCTCGGCTTCTATCTTGCTCATGCTCACAACGCTGGCTATGAACGCTATCACGAAGAAGAGCGCGAAAGTGAAGCCCCAAGTCTCGCTAAGCTTCCACACAAAGAATACTGATACAAAGAATCCTATAATGCTTGTCAGCATAAATCCGCTAGTCAATGGTACATGCCTTGCCATCTGCTCACCCCTCCTGATTATAAGTTATGTATGAGGAGTGAGCTATTTAAAGTTTATGGAAAAAACAAAAAACATACTGCGGTGATTTGAAAGAAGACTTATCTATAGATGTACTTGTCAATCAGCTTCTTCGCCTCTTCCCGCTTCTTCTGGTGCTCGGAAAGGAAGATGTTGAGCTTCTCTATAAGTATGGCCTTTAGCTCTCCGCTGAGGAGCTTGCCTGACTTGTAATCAGCATGTATCTGCGCGAGCTTCTCATCATCTTCCTCGAAGAAGGTCAGCCATTGGTAAGCCACGTCCACATCAGGGTTGCCTCCATGCTTCCTGTGCTCCTCAACAGTGTCTTTTCCTCCGCTGAAGGCGTACTTGTTAATCTTGTTCTTGACTGTCTTCGCGTCGTCAGTAGTATATATTGTGGCGTTCTCGCCTGAGCTTGTGCTCATCTTACCATCTCCAGTCATGCCTCTGAGTCCTGGCAGGAACCTGCACTGGACTGAGGCTGGCTTATAATAGCCGAGCTTTGGGATGACATCGCGCGACACCCTGAAGTGAGGATCCTGGTCTATGGCATGCGGTATCAGGCAGGGAATCTTCTTTTTGTGTATGACGCAGGGAAGGAATGCCGGCACTGCCTGCATCGCAGTATAGAATATAGCCCCTATGTTCTGCTCGTTCGTGAAGCCAAAGGCTGCTTTGACTGTTGAGAAGGTTATCTTCTTTGCCACCTTGATGGCTTCAGGATACATCAGCCCCGCGTGCTTTGTGTCGATGATGAAATGAGTCTTCTTCGGGTCAAAGCCAAGGGCGATGACATCGAGCATGTTCTCATAGGTGTATTTCTCGGTCTCTTCGAGCGAGATGCTCTCTTTCAGCAGGAATTTCTCCTCGTCAGGGAACTGAAACCAGAGTTCCACATCAAAGGCGTCCTGGAGCCACTTGGTGAAAAGCCATGGGACAAGGTGTCCCATATGCGTGTGACCCGAGGGCGCGCGGCCTGTGTAGAGGAAGAACTTGTTGCCCTTCTCATACTCGTCAAGGATGAACTTCAAATCCCTGTGAGCGAAGAATATGCCTCGGCGAAGCATGTGATGAGTGTCTTTTCCAGTGAGATTCTTCATCCTCTCGATGATATGAGTGTCTATCTTTGATACTCCGAACTCATGGATGAGCTTGTCATAGTCGATGTTGCCCTTGACTTCCCAGGGCGTAACGATGAACTTGTCTGTCAAACCAAAACCACCTTTGTGAATGATGAAATGAGTGTTTGCTTATTTAAAGGTTGCGGGTTTTGAACATAAGAAACTTTTTATATCCCCACTCTTGACTCTCCCGTATGGAAAAGGAAAAAATTGATGTGCTTGATGAGAATGGAAAAGAGACTGGCAAGGTTGTCTTTAAGTCAGATGCTCACAAGCAGGGGATTTGGCACCGCGGAGTGCATATATGGATATACAATTCCAAAGGCGAGGTATTGCTCCAGAAAAGGGCCAAGATGAAGAAGTTCTATCCTGACCTTTGGGACATGTCTGCCGCAGGCCATGTCAGCGCAGGCCAGAGCTTTGACGAGGCAGTTGAAAGAGAGCTATTTGAGGAATTAGGTGTAAAAGCAGAGATTTCTGAGATGAAAAAATTCGGTGTGAGAAAAATGGCCCAGGACCTGGAGATGCCTTTCCTTCGCAACAGGGAATTTGTCCAGACTTACCTGTTGAAGCTTGACAAGGAGATTTCGGATTTCAAGCTCCAGGAAGAAGAGGTCGCAGAGGTGAAATTTGTCACGCTCGATGATTTCGAGTCAGAAATCAAGAGTCCTGCCAATTACAAGACTTATGTTCCCCATAAGGAATATTTTTTACATATGATTGAGCTGATAAGGGAAGAGTTGAGGTAAAAAGAGAAAGAAAAACTAGTCAAGCCCGAATATCTTTCTGACTACATCCTTCGCGCATTCCCTTTTCTTCGGGTAGGCTGCGATGCACATCTTGATGTGGTAGCATTCCCCGCTGTTTGTGAGCTGATATTCTCCGTCGAGAAGCTTTTGCTTGTCTAAGCGGAGGTAGAAGCAGCACTCATCGTCTAAGCGGTTGTCCTGGAGAATAAGCATATCTTTCTGCCGCTCGTCCAGCTTTTCATTCAGCGATTTCAGGAATGCGTTGGTATGGCTCTCCTTCTCTAGCTCAAGCTCATATATTATTATCTTCTTCTCAGAAAAGCCCTGGACTGTGGAGCGCTTGAGAATGAGTTTTTGCTCCTCGAGATTGAATGGGATTAGTGAACGCATGGCTTCGGCTATCCGTGCCTCGTCCTCCTCTGGCTTGACGAAGACGCTAATCTTCACCCTGTTGGCATATTTCATCTTATGATAGCGAAGCGCTTCTCTTTTTTAAATTTATGCGGCATCGCCCCGGCAGGACGGTATATATGTTGCTACTTGAAAGTAGCTATAAAAACGAAAGATTTATAAATGGTAAAAACAATAGAGTGGAGTATGAGACAAGACGCATTATTGACTGAACTTGTAGACTCTATCCTGACGCACAGGCACCTGGAGAGATATCCACACGTGTACTACTTAAGGGATCGGATGGTGGCGAAGGGATATGTGAGGATAGAAGATGCCTTGCAGAACTATGAGTGGGGACGATCTCTCATCGACGCAGGAATCAAAGTCCCGAGAAGCTACGCCGTCATAGAGCCGGAGAAAATCAAGCCCATGACCAAAGGGTGGAGCCTAAATGAAAAGAAATTCGAATATTGGTACTTCATCATGCAGAAGATAGAAGGAGAGGCTACAGGTACCCTCCGCGGAGAAGAGAGAGATCGGGCAGAAGAGCTTCTCGCCGGCGAGATAAGGAAAGTCTTGAAGCTGGACATAATCCCGGACGACTGCTTCTACGGAGGAAACTCAATCTACAACCGAAAAGAAGACCAGACCTATCTCATAGACTTCGGCTTTTGGGAGAGATGCTCACCAGACTCAGAGGATAAGGAGTCCATCCTGAAAAAATTGTCTGTTCCTGGATGGCTAGTGGATGACATCCCAAGAGAAAAGATATCCTGCGACCACCAAATCTAGCTATCCTCCATCCACAACTCTTAAATACTGGCTTTCACCTCGTTTGCGATTATGAAGCACACTCTTAAGATAACGTTGATCCTGATAGCTTTCTTCCTGTTGGCGCAGCTCGTAGGCTTGGGCCTTATCAGCAAGAGCATAACCGGCATCAGCGTGAAGGATGGAGTGGCTAGCGTCGACCATACTGAGACAATCCTTGGAGAGAGGCCTGAGATGAGCGGCGCAGGAGCTTTTCTCTACGTAGTCATCGGCGTGGGCATAGGCACAGCTTTGGTGCTTCTGCTCATAAAACTGAAGAAGGTTAATTTCTGGAAGGCCTGGTTTTTCCTCGCAGTGATGATAGCGATAAGCTTAGCTCTCGGAGTCCTTATCCCTAAATAC
>Ga0268284_1000073_pt1 | contig 92772 bp, 75 predicted proteins | sample saktaG_14_FD_190137 | JGI IMG/M metagenome (GOLD analysis project Ga0268284, IMG submission 190137) | Saline water microbial communities from Sakinaw Lake, British Columbia, Canada - sak_2013_06_06_40m | ecosystem: Environmental > Aquatic > Non-marine Saline and Alkaline > Saline ...
GATCTGGCAAAGCAGGAAATGTCGGAAGAAAATAAAGAAACTTCCAACGGCCTTACCCAGGGCCGTTGGAATGAGTTCTTTTAGTCGGGGTAGCAGGATTCGAACCTGCGACCTCCTGCTCCCAAAGCAGGCGCGATGAACCGGGCTACGCTATACCCCGATATGGGTGTGAGTTTAAGTGTGGGTGTGGGGTGTGAGTAGAAAATTATTTTGCATAAGATCTATACATGGCCAGGAGCATCTTGGAACATGATTCATACCCATTGTAAAGATCAGTGTATTCCTTTTCATTTATTATTTTAAGATCATTTAAAAGACCGAGGATTGCAACGGATTCATATACACTTCCCCTGGCTATTGTTAAAAAATTGCGCTTATCCGATTCTGCCATTCTGCCCATCCCCTCTGCCAGGTTCAGAAGTATACTGAGACTGGCTCTTTTCCATTGATCCATCAGATAAGGATCAATCAATTTATTTGTTTGAAGTATAGAAAGTACTTTGAGATTTTGGCTCTTAACAATCTGATAAACATCCAGTTTTTCAAAATCAAACATATACTTTTTTTTAAACCCACACTCACTTCGCGGAGAAGGGGGGATTCGAACCCCCGGTACAGTTTCCCGTACGACAGTTTAGCAAACTGTTGGTTTCAGCCACTCACCCACCTCTCCTTTTCCTTCCAGGGACTATCATGTCTTCAGTTAGGGGCTGCAAAATTAGAAAATCTAGCGGGTTTAGCAAAATATTTTTATTTTTGTCGCCCAAGTAACCACAAAAAACACATTAAAATGAAAGGAAAGACCTTTGCTGAAAAAATTTTCGGAGCTGAAAAAGGAGCCATCGTATTTGCACGCCCGGATATTATCTTATCTCACGACAATACTTCCAGTATCTACAGTACTTTTAAAAAAATGGGTGGTTCGACGCTTGCCAACCCCGATGCCCTGCTGATCGTTCTTGATCATAACGCCCCTCCTACCAACTCAAAACTTGCAAACGACTACCAGACCATCCGCGAATTTGTAGAGAAATTCAGAATCAGAAAATTTCATGATGTAGGCGACGGGATTTGCCATCAGTTAATGTCATATTACGCTAAACCAAAAATGATCATTGTTGGTAGCGACAGCCATACGAGTACAGCGGGAGCTTTTAATGCCTTCGCTGCCGGAATTGACCGGACGGAAACTGCCGGACTATGGAAACAGGGAGAAACCTGGTTCAGGGTTCCGGAAAGTGTAAAAATTACCCTGGAAGGACAACTTCAAACAGGAGTATTCGCCAAAGATCTGGCGCTTTGGATCATTGGGTTGATCGGATCAAGCGGAGCCGACTATATGTCGATCGAATACCATGGCGAGGGTGTTAAAACACTTTCAATATCAGACCGGATGGTGCTTTCGAACCTGGCTTCAGAAATGGGTGCCAAAAATGCAGTATTCCCTGCCGATCTGGTGCTGGAGCAACATTTTGGGCAAAAAGCAGACGGAATTTGGGCTGACACGGATGCGGTTTATATGAAGGAAATTGAGATTAACCTGAATGAAGTTTTTCCGGTGGTTGCTGCACCCCACCATGTTGATAACGTGAAAGCTGTTTCGGAAGTCAAGGGAATTAAAATCAACCAGGCATTGATTGGAACCTGCACCAATGGCCGTTTGCAGGATTTAAGAGAAGCCGCAGCGGTACTCAGGGGAAAAAAAGTTCCGAAGTACATGCAATTGCAGATCATTCCTGCATCAAAAGAAATTTATTTACAAGCCATGAAAGAAGGACTGATCGAGATTTTTATGGAAGCCGGAGCCAATGTCCTTTCTTCTTCCTGCGGTCCATGCCTGGGAACCGGCCAAGGCATCCCGGCCGACGGATATACCATTATTTCAACAGCAAACCGGAATTTCAAAGGCCGCATGGGGAACCCGGCTTCCAGCATCTACCTTGCATCTCCTGCCACAGTGGCTATATCGGCCTTAAAAGGAGAAATATTTGATCCCAGGGAAATTTCATCAGAAGATAAATACCCTTACCACGCCCCCCAGAGTGCCACTGTGGATATCGGGGAAGGCGAGGACCGGTATTCAACAGGAACCTGGAATTACAAAGATGTCGACAACCTCAATACCGACCAGATGTTTGCTGGTAACCTCACCTACAACGTCCAGAGTTCTGAACCGGAAAAAATCATGCCCTATCTGTTTAAAGGATTTGACAACAGCTTTGCAGAGCGTGTCAAAGCCGGTGATATCATGATGGCCGGGGCTAATTTTGGATGTGGAAGTTCAAGGGAACACCCTGCGGTCGGACTTGCTCATGCCGGTATAAAAGCTGTAATTTGTAAATCGGTGAACCGGATTTTTTACCGTTCAGCCGTAAATCAGGGACTCCCCATCCTACTGGTCCCTGAGGCGGTGGATGCCTATCAACAGGGCAATCATGCAGACATTGACTTTGAGAACGGATTCGTATCCGTGAATGAAAAGAAATATTCTTTTGCCCCCCTTCCTTCCAAACTTCTTGAAATATTCAAAGCCAAAGGACTGATCAATTATGTGAAAAATAAATGAAAAGATATACGAAGCCGGCAATAATGGTTATCCTCTCGCTGGCTCTTTTTTTCATTCTCCGTATCAGTTTTCCAAAAAATACAGGACTCCTGAATTTCCTGCTTATTTACCTCATCCTGAATCTATATTTATGGAGCTGGGTCAGGGAACAATTAAGAAAATCAAAAGCATTTTTCCGGATTTTCTTTTCCATTCTATTCTGGTTACCGGTAGTGTTCCTGGTTTGCCTGGTTATTTTTGGGTTCATTCAATCCTATTCCCTATGGAATATTTTCCTTAAAACTGAGGTGGTCAGCCTTTTTCTGATTGCTTTCCTTTCCACATTTTTTCCCATCGCCGGAATGTTAATCACGGATCTGATCCGGTTTCTTACCTGGGTCAATTCCATCATTAAAGGGAAGTCCGTGAATGCTTTCCTTAATCTGAAAAGGAGCAAATGGATCATGCAGATTTCATACTGCCTTGGAATTGTATTATTTTTTACACTTCTGGCAGGCATGATTTTCTGGAAAAATGATTTCAGGGTAAGGGAGCAGCATGTCGAACTACCTTCACTTCCAGCGCAATTTATCGGATTCAGAATTGTGCAGATCTCTGATATCCACCTCGGAAGCTGGCTTTCTAAAGAAAAGCTGAGCGATGCCATGGGGCTCATCAATTCCTTAAACCCCGACCTGATCATTTTTACGGGTGATATGTTTAATTATTGCACTGCAGATGGAAATGGTTTTCTGAAGATCCTTCAGCAATTACGAGCAACCATGGGGATATATGCGATCCTGGGGAATCATGATTACGGAGATTACATGCGTTGGCCAAATAAACAAGCCAAGGCAGAAAACATGAAAGACCTTGAAGTCTGGTATAGAACCCTGGGCTGGCATTTATTGAGAAATGAAAATGTGATCCTTCGTAAATCCGGAGACAGTATCGCTCTGATTGGTGTTGAGAATTGGGGTTCCACGCGGAGGTTTCAACGCCTGGGAGATATCAGGAAAGCGATGAAAGGAACGGAAAAAATGAACATACAAATCTTACTTTCGCATGACCCCACCCATTGGGATCAGATCATATCCTCCAAGTACCCTGAAATTGATCTGACTTTCTCCGGACACACCCATGGCGGTCAGTTTGGTATTGATTTACCGGGTTTTCACTGGAGTCCGATTCAATTGACCTACAAGCATTGGTGCGGTTTATATAAAAATTCCCATAGCAACCAGCCCCAATACCTTTATGTGAACCAGGGGCTTGGAACCATCGGATATTCAGGAAGAGTAGGAATCTTGCCAGAAATTAGCCTTGTAATTCTTGAGCAATAAATCAGAGAATAAACCCTAACAAGGAAAGAAATTTTACGTATTTTTATAGTCTGTTGCGGGATGTGATTAATCTGCCCTGCTAAACTGTTAATAGAAATGGAAACCGCCATACAGGAACAATCGAACCAGATCATAAGAAAACAGCAGATTCTGCTGGAAATGTCAAAGATGGCATTCAAAGAGACCACCCAGATTTTTCATCAGGTCACCGAAACAATCGCATCATTTTTTGAAATTGAGCGGATCAGCATATGGTTATGGGATGAGTCGGGAAAGGAGATTGTATGCAGGGATTTATTTGAATTGCCTGAAAACAAGCATCAATCCGGCCAAAGGTTGTTGATAAAAGATTACCCCTCGTACTTCAATGCCTTGAAGGAGGCCCGCTGTATTGCAACTCACGATGTATTCCATGATGAAAGAACCCAGGAGTTAAATGAATCCTATCATCTCCCGCTAAACATCAAATCCATGATGGATGTGCCCCTGCGGGTTGAAGGGAAACTGATTGCAGTATTATGTTGCGAAAAGACCGGTAGTCAAAAGGAATGGACGCTCGAAGATCAGGATTTTGCTTCCAATGTCGCTGATATTATTTCTTTGGTCATACAAACCGAAGAAAGAAAAAAAGCTATTTCGCAACTCAAGCTCAGCGAAGAAAATTATCGTAACATAGTTGATAATGCTGTAATTGGAATTTACAAATCAAACCTGGACGGGCAATTGCTTTTTATCAATCAGGCTATGGCGAAAATGCTTGAATTTGAATCCATTGAGGAAGCCATGCAATTCGATATCCGGAAATTGTACGATCGTGAAGAGGAACGTAAATTATTCCTGTTAAAACTGATTAAAGGAAAAAGTCTTCGGAATCATGAAATTTGTTTGAACACCCAGAAAGGGAATATAAAACAACTGCTGGTCAATTCCTTTTTCGAAGGAGACAACCTCCTGGGAATGATTCTTGATATTACAGACCGGAAGATTGCAGAGGAAGCCATGGTTGCCGCCCGGAATAAAGCCGAAGAGTCGGATCGCCTGAAAACGTCTTTGATGGCGAATATGAGTCATGAATTCCGTACCCCTATGAATGCCATTCTCGGATTCGCCGATTTAATTGCTGCGGAATCTCAGGATCCGGATATTGTTTTTTTTGCAAAAAAAATTCACACCTCCGGAAAAAGGCTCATGACCACCTTAAAGGCTATTCTTGATCTCGCTGATATTGAAGGAACTAAATCAAAGATCAGGCTTCAGAAAATCAATGTTCAGAAATATCTTCAGGCTACCCTTCAACCCTTTTATCCGGTAGCCAGCGAAAAAAAATTATACCTGATCACTGAATTCAAGGATTCCCTGATTGCACTTGCCGATGATAACCTTCTTCAAATGATCCTTTTCAACCTGATCGACAATGCAGTCAAGTTTACCCTTAACGGAGGAATCACTGTGGAAACGGACCAAAAATCCCTGAACGGAGTACCCTGGGTTACCATTCATATTAAAGATACCGGGATTGGTATCCCAAAAGAGCATTTTCAAACCATCTTTCATGAATTCAGGCAGTTGAGTGAAGGATATAACCGGAGCTATGAAGGAACGGGACTGGGATTGACCCTGGCTCAACGCATGGCTTTAATGCTGGGAGGTCATATTACCGTAGAAAGCGAAGTTGGACTCGGCTCAATATTCACACTCTGGATTCCTGCATCCACCCAGCATGAAACGGAGCCGGCCCCGGAAAAAGTAAAAATTCAGGAAAAAATTCCCGAACGCATCATTCATCTTTATGAACCACAGGAAATTCCATTGGTGTTAATCGTGGAAGACAATGATGATAACGCTGAAATCATTAAACTTTATCTGAATGGAAAATACAATACAGAAAGGGCTTCTGATGCAAAATCTGCTATCAGTATGGCTTCGGCCCAAGCATTCGCCTGCATTCTGATGGATATCAACCTTGGGCCCGGAATGGACGGATTACAAGCCACTCAGGAAATAAAAAAAATAAACAATTACAAGGGAACCCCAATTATTGCTATAACCGGGTACACCATGGCAGGAGATCAGGAAAAGCTTTTAGGGGGTGGCTGCAGCCATTACCTGGGAAAACCATTCAGCCAACAGGGATTGCTCGAAGTGATGTCAGAAGTATTTACCTGAAACCAACATGTTTATCAACGCTAATACTACATGCCGAAACCTAATCAACCGAGAGAGCAACTGATTCTGGATACTATCATTAATCACCTTCCAGCCATGGTATTTTATAAAAATCTGGAAGGAGTTTATGTAGCTGCAAATCAAATGTTTTGTAAGCAGTTAGGAACGTCTCCTGAAATGATTGTGGGTAAAACCGATTACGATTTCTATGAAGAAAAAAGAGCAAATGATTACCGGGAATCGGATCTCCAGTTAATCAGGACCGGAGAAATCATAGAAGGTTTTGAAGAAGAAATAACCGTTAATGAAGAAAAAAGAATCTATGCCACACGCAAGGTCCTTATTAAGGATGAAGAAGAAAAACCCACTGGCATAATAGGTTTGGTGTATGATGTGACCGAAACGCACAGGATACAGGAAGAACTTCTCGAAAGCCGGACCAGATATAAATATACTTATGAGATGTTCCGCATGATGGCTGATAATCTGCCGGATCTGATCTGGGCCAAAGACCTTAAGAAACGCTATCTTTTTACCAATCAGGCTGTTTGCGATAAATTGTTGATGGCTACCGACACGGGAGAACCCATCGGCAAAACTGATCTGTTTTTTGCTCAGAGAGAGCGGGGTTTAAAACCTCAGGATCTAAGCTGGCATACATTTGGAGAAATATGTTCTGATTCGGATGATGAAATCATCACCAATAAAAGAGAAGGAAAATTTGAAGAATCCGGAAATGTCAGGGGAAAGTTTATGTTTCTGGATGTCAATAAAGCCCCTATCCTTGATGCCGAAGGCCGCATGGTTGGAATTGTTGGCAGTGGCCGGGATATAACCAATGAAAAGAAAGTTGAAAAAGAGCTTGCCACGGTCAATGAAAGAAACATGGCGATATTAAGAGCGCTTCCCGATTCAATGTTCCTATATGACAAGCATGGAAATTTCCTGGATTGCTATGCCTCAGATCCCGGAAACCTGATCGCCCCAGTGGAACAAATCATCGGGCATAACATTTCGGAATTCTATAGTCAGTCTATTGTTAAAGAAGTAAAAAAAGTCATTCATGACTGTATTCAATTAAAAGAGGTTATAACCCTTGAATACGAATTGGAATTGAACGGTGTGATCAACTATTATGAGTCCCGTTATGCTTTTATTGATGAAAACCAGGTACTTTCCATCAGCCGAAACATTACAGACCGAAAATTATTGCAAAAGGAAATTGTCACTGCAAAAGAGAAGGCAGAAAATTCGGACAGACTGAAATCAACTTTGCTGAACAATATGAGTCATGAATTGAGAACTCCTTTAAATGGCATTCTGGGGTTTTCAGAGATACTGGTCAATGAACTGGGAAGTCTTGAATTTGCTGAGATGGCCAGCCATATCAACAATTCGGGGAAACGTCTGATGCGAACGCTTGACTCCATCATGCAACTTTCCCAGCTGGAATCAGGAATCAATGCTTTAAATTTACAGGAAGCCTCTCCCGACCAGTTGTTAAACCAGATTATGGAAACTTATTTTCCTCAGGCCCGCATGAGGGGATTATACCTCGAGTTGCGGGAAGTTCCTTCCAAATCAGGATACCTTGACCTCTTCTTTTTTATTCAATCTGTTACCAACATTTTAGACAATGCCATTAAATTCACCAGGGAAGGAGGTGTCTCCATCATTGTTTCTGAAAGATTCTCCGAAGGTGAACGGTGGCTGAGTGTAACAATCGAAGATACGGGTATCGGCATCTCTAAAGAAAACATGCAGGTTATTTTCGAAGAATTTCGCCAGATAAGCGAAGGCCATAACAGGGGTTTTGAAGGTACCGGAATCGGCCTGACCATTGCCAAGAAAATGATCCACCTCATGGGTGGAACCATCGAAGCAAAAAGTAAAATAGGAAAAGGCACTCAATTTATCATCCAACTGCCTTTCCCGGAGCATTATGAAAGCAGTCTTTCTGAAACCGCAACAAATTCAAGGCAAAGCGAAAATCCTGTAAATCCCGGATTACTTTCAACTGCTCCACCCTCAGTTTTACTGGTTGAAGACAATGACGTCAACATGCAATTGACCCTTGCATACCTGAAACAGCACTACCGGATGGATTGGGCAGCAGATGGTCCCATGGCCATTGAAAAATCAAAAAAGAACAGGTATGCTGCCATACTGATGGACATCAACCTCGGTGTGGGAATGGATGGAATCCAAGCTACACAGGCTATCCGGAAAATAAAAGGATATGAACAAATACCGATCATTGCTTTAACGGGTTATACACTTTTCGGTGACCGGGAGCGTTTAATTGAAAGCGGATGCTCAGGATATCTGCCCAAACCTTTTACCAAGAAGGAGATTTTGGATATTCTCAGCAAGATGTTGATTAATGACTGATAATTGTATGTTTTCTCTCCACATTAAAATATTAAGCCTGGTCATTCTAACAGCCATTATTATACTGGGTTCTACATTTGCATATCACTTTTCCCGTACAAGGGAAGAGCATTTTTTCAATTATATTTATCATGAAAATTCAAAAGCAAGCATTGAAAGCATTTTAAATATTAAAAAGGAAAGTTATCTTAAAAGCACATTGAATGACGCAGCTTGGGATGAATTGATAAGTTTTCTGGTTAACAACAACATCCAATGGGCAAAAGACAACCTGGGTACGATGTATAAAACACTCGACATGAGTTTTATCCGTGTTTATGATCCTGACTTCAACCTTCACTATTCTGTCATTGATTCATCCCATTTTCTGAATCCTGTATTTTCTATACCCATAACAAGCCTGAAAGAAGCATCCAGGCATAATAAGAGTTTCCATTTCTTCTTGCTGCATAATAGCCGGATCATGGAAATATTTGGTGCTTCCATTGTCCCGACTGTTGACATTGAAAGGAAAACTTTTCCCCGGGGGTTCCTGATCACAGGACGATTATGGGATCAGGAATATATTAATAGACTTGAGAATGCAGCCATTGCGGATATTGAAATCATTCCGCTGGAGAATCGCAATCAACCTCAATTGCAAAATGACAGCAAGGAAAAGGAACTGATTGTTGTTCAAAGGTACATTCATGATGCAGCAGGAAAATCAATAGCCCGGCTTGATTTTATTCCAAGGATACAACTTGGGCAGGATCGAAAACTTTTCTTTTATTACACCATCATCCCAATGTTTCTGGCAGGACTGATCATCCTTTTTTTCTTTTTTTCAATCAGGCGCTGGATCAGCATTCCGATGCACAGGATTGCATTAAGCCTGAATTCTGAAGATCCGCTTCCGCTGAAGCAAATCAGCGAAAAAAACAAAGAGTTTCATGCGATTGCAGAAAGAATGGATGCGTTTTTTGAAGCAAAAAAGAAACTTGAAAATGAAGTACAGGAACGTAAACGTGCAGAAGACAGGATTCTTAAACTATCCACTGCCCTGGAGCAAAGTTCAGAAACAGTCGTAATTACCGATCCGGATGGGAATATCGAATATGTCAACAAGCATTTTTATGATATTTCGGGGTATACCCGTGCTGAAGTTATTGGGAAAAACCCAAGAATACTGAGCTCAGGAATTCAATCCAGGGAATTTTATAAGAATTTATGGGATACCATCGCCAGTGGAAATGTCTGGAAAGGTGAATTTTTAAATAAGAAGAAAAACGGTGACTTATACTGGGAAGCATCCAGTATCACCCCGATCAAGGACCTACAAGGGACCATTGTAAATTACCTGGCAGTCAAAGAAGATATCACGGAACGGAAAGCAGCAGAAGCAAAACTTGAACAGTATGCGAAGGAACTAATAGAATCAAATATCAGCAAGGATAAGTTCTTTTCAATCCTTGCCCACGATCTTAAATCCCCTTTTCATTCTTTGCTTGGATATACAGAAATACTCTCCAACGAATATGATACCCTGAACGATAAAGAAAGAAGAAAATTTATTGGTATTCTACGGAATACGACAAAAAATGTCTTCGACCTGCTTGAAAACCTGCTGGAATGGTCAAGAATGCAGTCGGGCCGTATGGAATATAAGCCGGAAACTTTCGATATTCATGTGATGATTGAATATGTGGTCGACCTTCTGAGAGCCAACGCCCTGAAAAAAGATATTCGTTTGCTTGACAATTCCTCCCCTGATTTATTGGTAACAGCCGATAAAAACATGATCCGTTCGGTATTGCAAAATCTTATTTCCAATGCACTTAAGTTTACTTCAAGTAAGGGGGAAGTTGAAGTGACCACAATGGAAAACCCCGGGTATGTTGAAGTGATTGTAAAAGATACCGGGATCGGGATGTCGCCCGAAGACCTGAATAAATTATTTAAAATTGATGTTTCTTTCACACGCAAGGGAACTTCACAGGAAGTGGGTACCGGACTTGGATTGATCCTTTGCAAAGAATTACTTGAAAAAAACACAGGCAGAATATGGGTTGAAAGTGAAAAAAATAAGGGAACAGTCTTTCACTTTACCTTGCCTTTGGTATAATCAGCGCGACCTTGAAATCTGGATGAAAGTTACTTCGATATCACCACCCTGAGGATAAAGACTGATCCAGTTATTATCTGACCGATACCATGAATCCTGATTCATCACACTGATAAGCCGTTCGCTGACGATCCCATCAGCCTTCAGGTTCTTGATCACCATTCCTCCGCCTGGCTGTTTATCCGTCCCGTATCGTAAAAGTACATTGAATGGTGTGCCTGAGAGATTCTTCAGCTTGATGTAAATAAAATTATTTTTCCTGGCTGCCTGATTTACAGGAGCAAACCCGAATTGCTTTTCTTCCCCTGCCTTTATAACAGATTCAGATTTAAATACGTCCACAATGGCATTTTCATTAATGATCTTCTGGATTTTAAAAATCATTTCCCTGGGGTAATTTTCCATTGGAAGAAAAACAATGGCTTCATTGTATGCATCAATGGCTTTATCATATTCGTACGAATTGAAATAACGATCTCCCTCACCAATTACCTTATCATATTTTCCCCTGTTTGCACGGTAAATCGAGTCAACTTTTGCATTGATATAGGCGATTTTCTCCATGGGAACCTTTTCTTCGGGAAATAATGCAGATGCCTGGCTGAATGAGCCTTTTGCTTTATAAAAGTTGTTTTCTGCCAGCAATGTCTCCCCCTGAACCAGAAGGTTTTCGAACAATTTTCTTTTCCCTAAAAGTTCCTCCAGGGCTTTATTTATTTCCGCTATTTTCTGATCAGGATAAGTCGATTCCGGTTTGATAGAAGCCGCATTTTGATATTCCGATCTGGCTTCTTCATATTTTTTTGTCAATAAAAGGCCGTCAGCCTTTTTGATCGCAGTATTAAAAGCCTCCTCCCTGGCTTTATTTTCCACCATCACACGCTCTATTTCCAACACCCTGTCTTTTGGATATTGGGCTTCCGGTTTCAACCCGGCCGCTATTGTATAATCCTTGCTTGCCTGATCATATATTTTTGCAGCCATTGACTGATCTGCCTTTGCAATGGCCGCAAGGTATTTTTCGTCAATGAGTTTCTGGGCTGCAATGGCTGCAAGCGATTTTTCAATTTCTATCATCTGGAATTTCGGATATTGCTCGCCGGGTTTGATCCTGCTCGCGTCGGCATAGCCCTTCTTCGAAAGATCGAAGGATTTTTCATTAAAAAGCTGATCCGCGTTTTTGATGGCGGCAAGGTATTGGTCGTCCAATGCTTTCTTTTTGGCGATTTCTCCGAGAACAAGATCTATTTCACGGATCTTCGCCGGAGGGTATTCTGAAGCAGGTTTCAGTTGCAAAGCCGACTGGTACTGAAGTTTTGCCTCTTCAAATGTTTTCTCTTCAAGCATTTTATCACCTGTCTTTATCAACTGGCTATACTGTGCATCCAATGCCTGCTGAGCTGCAATTGTGGCAAGAACCTGATCGATTTCTTCAATTTTTATTCTGGGATATGTCTCAGACGGTTTCAGGTTCAGTGCCTTCTGATATTCCAGACGGGACTGATCATACGATTTGGCTGTCAGCATCCGGTCAGCATTCAAAACCGTATTTGAATACTGTTCATCCAAGGCTTTTTTAGCAGCAATTTCACCCGTAATTTTATCAATCTCGGCAATCTTATCTTTTGGATAAGGCTCCCCGGCTTTCAAATTCATGGCATTTACAAATTCAGCCCTTGCCTCCAGGTAAGATTTTGCAAGAAGAAATTTGTCGGCTTTGGTAATAAAAGCCTGGTATTGATCAGCAACTGCCTGAATATTTGCAAGAATAAGCTCAATTTCTTTCACCTTGGAAAGCGGATATTCTTCGGCGGGTTTAATCTTCAGTGCCGATTGGTATTGTATCCTGGCCTGCTCATAGGATTTATTTTCGAGCAATTGATCCCCGTTCCGGATTGCCCGGAAATATTCTTCATCCAGGGACTGCTGTTTTGCGATACCTGCCAGGATCTGGTCAATTTCAGCAATTTTCGTCTTCGGATAAACCTCGGAAGATTTTAAGGCCAATGCGTTCTGGTATGCCAGGCGGGATTGCTCATAGGCCTTATCCGATAAAAATTTATCCGCATTCTGAACAGCCTCGGAATATTTCCCGTCCAATTCCTTTTTTAAGGCTATTTCACCGATAATTTTATCAATTTCTGAAATTTTTTCTTTCGGGTACTGTTCCTCTGGTTTTAAATTTCCAGCATTCACAAATTCAGCCCTTGCTTGCTCATATGATTTTGAAAGCAACAGTTTACCGGCATTGGCCAAAACTGATTGATATTGCTGATCAATTTCCTTTACTCTTGCCAGATCAGAAAGAAGGAGATTCAATTCAAGAATTTTTCCCGTAGGATAAGATTCTCCCGGTTTCATTTGAAGCGCTTGCTCGTAAGCTGACTTTGAAAGCTGGTACTGTTTTTTCCCAACAAGCGCATCTGCTTTTAAAATCACAGCATTGTACTCATCTTCGAAAGCTTTCTGCTTTGCCAGGGACTCCAGCACCACTGCGATCTCCTCTGCTTTACTTTTTGGATATTTATCCGATGGCTTGATTTTCAAGGCATTCTGATATTGAGTCAAGGCCGGTTCGTAATGTTTCAAAGCCATCAGGCTATCTCCCTTATCAAGAACAGACTGGTATTTTTCTTCGGCAGCTTTTTGCCGGTTTTCTGCAAGGAGTATCCGATCAATCTCAGCAATTTTCGATTTGGGATAAAAATCCTTATTATTTATATCCAGGGCTTTCTGATAATCGGTCCGGGCTGGTTCATAATCTTTTTTCGCCAGCAGTGTATCGGCGGATGAGATCAGCGCCTTGTACTCTTCTCCCCTTCTTTTAAAAGCTTCAATTTCATAAAGGATTGCATCGATCCTGCCCACCTGAACCCCGGGATAAGTTTCTCCGGGTTTAATTTCAGCAGCTTTAAGGTATAATGTCTTCGCGGTATCATAGTTCTTTTGTGAGAAGAATTTATCAGCACTTGTAATACTAGTCCGATAAATATCATCTTTTGCTTTCTGGTCATTAAAAAATTTCCCGATTTCCTCGATTTTATCTTTAGGATATTGTTCCAGAGGCTTAAGTCCAATGGCTTTCAGAAACTCCGCCCGGGCTTTTTCATAGAATTGATCAGCCATCAGTTTATCTCCGCTGGAAATGATTGAAGCATATTGTTCATCCAGGGCCCTGGCTTGTGCAGCTTCCTGCCCGGTGAGCATATTCTCGGATTTTTGTATCATTTCCCTGGAATAAGGGTTGTTTGGCTTGAGGGATAAGGCTAGTTTATAGTTTTCCCGGGCCTTCAGATAATTTTTCCCGATATATAAACTATCTCCAAGTGCAATATACCGTTCATAATCCTCGGTAGTTTTATTCTCCCGGGCAAGGATTACATCTATTTCCCTTATCCGGTTTGCAGGATAAACCTGCTCAGGCTTCACAGCAATCGCTTCCTCGTATCCTTTTCTTGCGCCGGGATATTGTCCGCCTTTAAATTGAAGATCGGCCTGCGTAATGGCTTTAGAATAAGCATCATCTTTTGCTTTTAATTCTTTGACAATGACTGTTAGCTCGGCAACCCGGTCCCTGGGATATTTTTCTTCCGGTTTGAGTTTGGAAGCAGCCTGATATTCCGGCAGTGCCGCACGAAAATCAGAGGCCTGATAAAAGTCATCTCCATTCCGGATTGCTTTTGCATATTTTTCATCCATTACCTGCTTATCAACCAATATTTTAATAATCTCGTTGATCCTTTGTTTCGGATAGGCTTCAACAGGGATCAGTTTTCCTGCATTTTCATATTCCAGGCGGGCGCGTTCATAATCCCTTTCCTGGAAATATTTATCGGCACTGGCAATTGCCACATCATACAATATATTCTGGGCTTTCTGAGACCTCAGCAAATCCATGGTTCTACGAAGTCTTGTCTGAGCCATTGTATCATCAGGGACAAGGTTTATGGCCACCTGGTAGGAAGCCTTGGCATTGATATAATCCCTGACATTGAAATAATTATCGCCACGAGCCATGGCACGCTGGAACGGGGTTGAATCCGGCGGTGAAACCAGGGGCATGCTTCCGGAAGGATTTGTTTGATCGGGTTTAGCCGTTTCCAAACTGAAAATGCCATAGGCAATTCCAACAAACAGGGCAAGGCCAAAGAGCGTTAGTGGTTTAAATAAACGGGGAATGTTCATGCGTCGGATAAGCTTGCTGTTACAGATGGACAATCCCATCTTTAATGGTAAGTTTTCGGTCGGCCATATCGGCGAGATCAAGATTATGTGTAACAATCACATAAGTCTGATTAAAAGTATCCCTCAGCTGAAAAAACAATTTATGCAAATCAACGGCTGAGGCAGAATCCAGATTACCGGAAGGCTCATCAGCAAGAATCACACCAGGATTATTGATCAGTGCCCTGGCCACGGCGACCCTTTGCTGTTCTCCCCCCGACAATTCAGATGGCTTATGATGGGCCCTGTCATGAAGGTTCATAAATTCAAACAATTCCATGGCTTTTTTTTCTGCTTCTTTTTTACTTTTCCGTGCAATGTATGCAGGAATGCAAACATTTTCGAGTGCGGAAAATTCGGGAAGCAAATGGTGAAACTGAAAAACAAATCCTATGTGTCTGTTTCTGAAATCAGCCAGTTTCCGGTCCTGCAAATTATGTATCGGAATTCCATTCAGCTCGAGCATGCCTGAATCCGCTTTATCAAGGGTTCCTAAAATATGCAGCAGGGTTGATTTCCCAGCCCCTGAAGCTCCAACAATAGAAATTATTTCTCCCTGCTTAACTTCCAGGCTGATCCCTTTCAGAACTTCAAGAAAGCCATAAGATTTCCGTATATCGCGGGCAATGATCATATATCATCTCTGAATCGGCAAAGGTAATAAAATCCTGCGTCCGGGTTTTGTAAATCCGTTATAAACCGCTAATTTTGATTTTCCAAAATAATATATTGTACTATGAACTTACATGAATTTCAGAGCAAATCCATATTGAAACAATACGGGGTAAAAGTTCCTGAAGGAGTTTTGGCGCATACGGAAGAAGAAGCCGTGAAAGCAGCCGAATACATTGCAGGCGCTACCGGTATGGATAAATGGGTTATCAAGGCCCAGGTACATGCCGGGGGCAGGGGAAAAGGAGGCGGAGTTAAAGTGGCAAACAGCATTGATGAAGTGAGGCAGATTACAAACCAGATTATCGGAATGAATCTGGTTACTCCTCAAACCTCGTCCGAGGGAAAGCTGGTAAGGAAAGTGTATGTTGAGCAAAATATATTTTATCCCGGACCAACGGAACCTGCAGAGATTTACCTGAGTGTATTGCTCAACCGCCAGCGGGAACATACGGTGCTGATGTATTCTCCAAGAGGAGGTATGGACATTGAGAAAGTTGCCGAAGAAACCCCTGAACTGATCTATACAGAGGAAATCGATCCAAAATTAGGCATTCAGGCTTTCCAGGCCAGAAAGGTGGCTTTCAGGCTTGGTCTTACCGATGAAGCATATAAAAACATGGTCAGGTTCGTATTTGCCGTTTATGAAGCCTATGAGCAAAGCGATGCCTCGCTGGTTGAAATTAACCCTGTGTTTAAAACTTCAGACAATAAAATTCTTGCAGCGGATGCAAAGGTCGTAATAGATAACAATGCCCTATTCCGTCATCCGGGGATTGCGGCAATGCGTGATTTTGACGAAGAAGATCCCATTGAAGTAGAAGCTACACGCAATGACCTGAACTATGTTAAATTAAATGGAAATGTGGGATGCATGGTAAATGGAGCAGGTCTTGCAATGGCTACCATGGATATAATAAAACTTTCAGGGGGCGAGCCCGCTAATTTTCTGGATGTCGGAGGGTCAGCGAATGCCAAACGGGTAGAGAAAGGTTTCCGCATCATTTTGAAAGACCCGGCCGTAAAAGCAATTCTTGTTAATATTTTTGGCGGGATTGTACGCTGTGACCGGGTAGCCCAGGGCATCGTTGATGCCTATCATAATATTGGCGAAATCAATGTACCGATCATAGTCAGGCTTCAGGGAACCAATGCAGAAGAAGGTAAATCCATCATTGACGCTTCCGGGTTAAGGGTTCATTCAGCAATCACCCTGCTTGAAGCGGCAACGCTTGTGACCAGGGTGCTCGCCTGATCAATGGTCGATTTTTAACTGATCAAACAAGGAGTCGTCCTGGATCACTTCTACCGCTTTCTGCACTTCCTCATCATGCTCATTCAGAATCGTAAAAAGCTCGTTCATGTCCCATAGTTTCTGGGCGATCAATCCTTTGATCTGTGACTTGATAAGGGTCTCTGAATCCACATATCCTTTATCGTCTTTCTTGACACCTTCCTTTTCAGCAAACCTGAAAAAGTCTTTCATGAAATCATCGTTTAAAAGAAAATTTTTATCAAAGGAAGAAAACAAAGGAAAGTTTTGTTTCAAAGTTTTGCGGTTCCTGTCAACATAATCACCCACAAATAAATTGATCACATTTTTACGCCTCAGATCAAGGTAATAGTCGCTCACCCTCGTAGAATCCCAGGGAATAAAAATATCGGGCATGATGCCGCCTCCCCCGTACACCACCCTCTTTTTTGAGGTATAATACTTCAGTGAATCCGGAAATTTTATACTATCGGCATGAATTAATTCCCCGTGTTTAACACGTTGGCTGAAGTCTTCATAATATTTATCGGTTCCTGCCTGGTATGATTTCTGAATACATTTTCCAGATGGATTGTAATACCTTGCAGTTGTCAATCGCATCTGGGAACTGTCAGGAAGATTAAAAGGACGCTGAACGAGTCCCTTTCCGAACGACCTTCGTCCAACAATGATCCCCCGATCCCAGTCCTGGATGGCCCCCGATACGATCTCACTTGCAGAGGCAGAATTCTCGTTGATCATGATCACCAGCTTCCCTTTTTCAAACAATCCCCTCACGGTTGAATAAAAGTCTTCTCTTGGGCTTCGAATCCCTTTGGTATAAACAATCAGACGGTCGGGATCCAGAAATTCATCCGACAACTCAATGGCTGTGCCCATATACCCTCCTGAATTATTACGAAGATCGAGGATCAGATTTTTCATTCCTTCCGACTTCAAACGGGTCACTGCTTCTGTAAATTCCTGTACAGAGGTCTGAGAAAACTTGTTAAGATTTACATACCCGACATCGGGTGTAATCAGGTATGCAGCATCAATGCTGTTGATAGGAATTTTATCGCGGGTAATGATATAATCAATCAGGTCCTTTTTCCCCTTGCGATAAATGGAAACGCCCACCTTGGTTCCGCGTTTGCCGCGTAAATGATCCAGAACAAATTGGTTGCTTATTTTTTTTCCAACAACTATTTCCGTATCAATTTTAATGATTTTATCACCCGACATGATTCCCAGTTTTTCTGAAGGTCCGCCTGGGATTGGATGAACCACTGTAATGGAATCTTTTAAAATTTCAAACTGAACGCCAATTCCGTCAAAATTGCCTTCAAGCGGTTCATTGGCTCGCTGCACCTCACTTTTAGGAATATATACAGAATGTGGATCCAGTTCCTTAAGGGTTTCAACAATGGCCTTTTCAATCAGTTTCCCTTCATTGATGGTATCCACATATGCATACTTGATAATCTGCATGGCGGTATTATATTTTTTCAAACCCGCATTCGGATCAGTTTGCTGGGCTTTTAATCCCGTAAGAAAGGTAAAACAGAAAAAAACCGGAAGAAGAAGGCAGATGGGATTTGTGAAATATTTTCTTTTCATCATGAATGGCTTATTAATAATGGCATTAAAAAATCAAAAGTAGCTAATTTCCGGGTCGGCATCAAAGCCACCTTCTTTTTAACTATTTTTATCGGAAAATATTATGCTTCCTTGGCTGAAACAGAAAAAATAAGATTTTTAAGAAGTTTTTTCTTTCCTGTCATTTTCGTACTGATCCTTTGGCTTATCAGGGGAATGGATGTCGTTTTCCAGCTTGACCTGAACGATTATGGCCTATACCCTCTTGAACCCAAGGGCCTGATTGGGATTTTCACTGCGCCCCTCCTCCATGCCAACTTATCCCATTTATTTGCCAATTCGATCCCACTGATTGTCCTGGGCGCCCTTCTTTTCTATTTTTACAAGGAAATTGCCTGGCTGATTTTAATTCTTCTATATCTGATTACCGGAATCTGGGTTTGGACTTTTGCCCGTGGAGGCGCAGCCCATATAGGTGCCAGTGGTGTAATATACGGACTTGCTGCTTTTCTTTTTTTTAGTGGTATCATCAGGCGGGAACCTGCCCTCATGGTCATTACACTTCTGGTCACCTTTTTATATGGAAGCATTATCTGGGGTGTATTTCCTGATTTTTTTCCGAATCAGCATATTTCATGGGAATCCCACTTCATGGGTTTACTGGCTGGGCTGGTTCTGGCAATTTATTACCGGAAATCAGGCCCACAGCCCCAAATGCATGAATGGGAGGAGGAAGAGGATGAAGACCCTGACCCTCCCTCCTCAAACTCAGGGATCGAAACTGAGATAAGGAATGATGCGATGGAAAACTGAGTCGTTCACCCCCTGAATATTCCGGAGATTCTCCGCAGCGTTAATCCGTTTTTCTTTTTGACGGTAAAGCATGATGCTCTTGGTAAGGCTGAAGGGGAAATACGGATGACGGAGTAATTCCTTGAAAGTTGCTTGGTTGATATTTATTTTTCTGACCGAATCAACTTCCACCATGATTTGTCGCTCAATGGAATGATAGCGTGCAGAATCCATGCCCCAGACTTCAAGCAATTGCTTTTTATTCAGAAAACCTCCAAGCCTTTCCCGGTAGGAGACAATCCTTCGGGCAAAGGCGGGACCAATTCCTCTCAGACGTTGTAAGTCGAAAGTATCGGCCGAATTCAATTCCACCATGAAGGGGATCTCCTGAAAGGCCCGAGTGGGTTTCGTACTGTCGGCTTTAAAAAAAAGAGGGAAATGCTTGTTTTTACTGAATTTTTCTTTCCATTTCAGTGAATCTTCCGTCTCCGCTATTTGCCAGGCTTTTTCAAATGCCATTACTTCTTTTTCAAAAACGGAAAAATCAACCGGCGAAAGCCAGGTTTCTTTTGGAAAAAAAGCATTCCCGATGAATAATCCCACCAAAATAAAAAGCATCATAAAAATTCCTTTCAGTTCACTCCTGTTAAAGGACAGGTAATCCTTGATCATTTCTTTCTTTTTCATGAGATTCAGCTTTAAGAATTCTATTGCCAATCCTGCATTCCAGACATCTTTTTGCATCACAATAATGGCGTTTCAGATGAAGCAAGGCTTGCGTATTTAAAGCAGTTTTAACGGGCATTCCTGCTTTGGCCCATTCCTTAATTTCAGCATTGGTTTCCCCTGGCAGCTGATCCAAAAACAGCAGGGCTTTTTCTGCCAATCCTGGATTTCCCTGTAGATTGGAATAAAAGAAAAGAAATGGAACCAAAGCATTGATGATTAACAAATAGATGGAAGCCGTTCCCATTTCTTTGGGGCTATGAGGCGATAACCGGTCAAAAGTGAAATGATCATCCCAATATTCGGAAGCAACCACCCCGAATTTTTCAGTCCATTCCATAACATCATTCACCTCTAGCATGTTAAATAAATTTCCCCGGTTATGGTTCAGAAAAGCAGCCCACTGGCTGATCCGAATGCATGGAAAATTAGAAGGCCTCAGTCTCAAATGTTTCCACAAGCCCTTAGGAATGGGATGAAGATTATATTTTTTACTCAAATATTCAAACTCCGACTGCAAGGCAAGCGGATAATCATCCTTCAATCCAGGACCTACCAGTCCGGACATCCCGAAAAGCAAGGCTTCTTTTCTGAACAGCTCATCCCCATGGCGGATAATAATTTTCAGGGGAAGCGATTTTGCAAGCAATTCGAAGGGAAGTCCGTTAATCCGAAAGCCAAAACTCAAGGAAAGGTAACGGTACAATGCTTCTTCCCAGTCTTTCCCACATGATTCCCATAGCGAACAAATCCCACGCATTTTTTGTTGTAAACGTTCCATCACCAGGCCAGGCGCCCATAAAGAAAATTCATGCTTAGGATAAACGCTCATCATGGAATAACAAGGAATCCATTGTTGACTCAATATAATGCTCCTGTAATTTAATAACAGGGCTTCCGGGTACTGCCCTTTTAATTCAAGCGTGGGAATCAAATCATTATTCTGAGACCGTATTTCCTTATCCTGTTGATAAACAACATGCAGAATAATGGTATCATACGCTTTATCATGTTGATGACCATGACGGAACCAGTCGGAAGATTTTCCATGAATTTCAACATTTCCTGCCCAGGTTGTGGTTCCAATCCGGATTCGCGCATTAAAAAAATCAGGTCCCCCGTCATGGTTATAATCCCCGGGATTCAGTATGGTTATCGATTCACCGGTGGTAAGTCTGAGGTCAGGATTCAGAAGACGGAATTTCCAGAGGTAATGAAAGAATTGCTCATCCATAGGTCAAAAAAATAATATTCCTGCTGCTTAATCCGTTTTAACATGAAAAGGTAATACCCGGTTGAAAAAAATATTTATCTCTTTATGATAGTTGCACGCTTTATTTTGAATGCTTATATTTGCATTAGAATAAAAATAAACTGTCCCCATGGGAGATGTTTCCACGCTTGTTTCCGGCATTGAGTATAAGATCCGGAAATTGACCGAACGGAACAATCTCCTGAAAAAGGAACATGAAAAATCGTTTCAGGAAATTCTGGAACATAAAAAACAATTATTCGAACAAAAAAAAATCATAGATCAGTTAGAAGAAAAAATTAAAGTACTTAAACTTGCAAAAGCGTTAGAAACAAAGGAAGGAAACGTTGAAGGAAAATTGAAAATCAACGAGTTGTTGCGGGAAATTGATAAATGTATCGGGCTTTTAAATACCTGAAATGGACGAACTTTCCATATCGTTGGCAGTTGCCGAAAGAAATTACCGATTGGTTGTTGAAAAAGAGCATGAAGTATTATTCCGGAAGGCTGCCAAATTGATTGAAAAGCGGATGAAAGATTATTCAACAAGCTATGCTTATAAGGACAAGCAGGATTTGCTCGCCATGGTAGCCATAGAATATGCCACGAGTTATTTACAGGATGAGCAATTGCTGATGGAAAAGGAAGATCAGTGGGAATCAAAGTTGTTGGAAATTGATCGGACACTCGACGAACATCTTCAGGTATGAGCCTAATCGTTCTTTGAAAAACATTAAAATTTACCCGCATTAATTCAGACAGTTTGTAAACCTAACATTACAAATATTAGGGCAAAGCTCACAGCCCGTAGGACAGGCCTCGCCCCGCTTCGGCAGGGAACCGGTTAATTCCCGGACAGTGGACGTTCGAAAAGCTTGGCAGCCCTATTCATGTCAATTGAGGTTTATCAATACCTCGCTGATTAGTGCGGGTTTTTTTTATCCTTTAACAACCTTCATCATTCATAAACCAAAACAGGGTGTTGTAAAACATTACCCTGTTCCAAAACTCAAGACGATGGGAGGCAGCATACTATTATTTGTGATCATAGGCGTAACCGGTATCATCATTGGAGGTGTCATCACCGGAACAATATTAAACAAAGCTTTGGAACGTAAACGCGATGCCCTGCTAAAGGAAGCCATGGATAAAGCGGAAGTCATTAAACGAGATAAAATTCTCCAGGCAAAAGAAAAATTTCTCCAGCTTAAGACAGAGCATGACAAATATATTCACGACAAGAACGATGAACTCAATAAAAACGAGAACCGCCTGAAGCAGAAAGAAACCACCATGAACCAGCGGGTGGAAGAGCTGACGAAAAAGCAAAAAGAAACCCTGGCCATCAAACAGGGTCTTGCACAGCAGATGGAAATTGTGAATAAACGTCAAACCGACCTCGAAAAAGCCATGAAGGTCCAGGTCGAAAAACTGGAAGCCATTTCAAGCCTTTCAGCCAATGAAGCCAGGGCTCAGTTGGTAGAAACCCTGAAAGAAGAAGCCAAGTCGGAGGCCCTGGTTCATATCAAAGATATTATTGATGAAGCTAAAATGACGGCCAATACTGAGGCTAAGAAAATCATTATTGAGACCATACAGCGTACCGCTTCCGAACATGCCATTGAAAACACGGTTTCGGTATTTAACATTGAGAATGAAGAGGTCAAAGGAAGAATTATCGGCAGGGAAGGAAGGAATATCCGGACACTTGAATCGCTTACCGGTGTTGAAATAATCATTGACGACTCTCCGGATGCCATCATCCTTTCCGGCTTTGATCCGGTTCGCCGTGAGATTGCAAGGTTGTCACTGCATAAACTTGTGACTGACGGAAGGATTCATCCGGCCAGGATAGAGGAAGTGGTTGCAAAGACACGGAAACAACTCGAGCAGGAAATCATCGAAACCGGGAAACGGATTTCCATCGACCTCGGGATCCACAATATTCACCATGAGCTGATCCGTATGATCGGAAAGATGAAATACCGTTCTTCTTACGGGCAGAATCTGCTGCAACATTCAATCGAAGTTGCCAGGCTGAGCGCTACCATGGCAGCAGAACTGGGATTGAATCCCAAATTGGCCAAGCGCGCCGGTTTATTGCATGACATCGGAAAAGTTCCGGATACGGAGCCTGAATTACCCCATGCCATCCTCGGAATGAAAATGGCTGAGAAGTTTAAGGAAAAAGCTGAAATCATCAATGCCATCGGCGCTCACCATGACGAGGTGGAAATGGATAACCTCCTCTCCCCCATTATCCAGGTTTGCGACGCCATCTCTGGCGCCAGACCCGGGGCTCGCAGGGAAGTTGTAGAAGCCTATATTGAGCGGCTGAAACATCTGGAAGAACTTGCCCTGAGCTATCCGGGCGTGGTAAAGACCTATGCCATACAGGCAGGACGCGAATTAAGGGTGATCGTTGGGGCTGATAAGGTAAGTGATGTGGAAGCCAACACCATTTCTTTCGACTTGTCGAAGAAAATCCAGAGTGAAATGACTTATCCAGGTCAAATCAAGATCACGGTTATCCGTGAAACCCGGGCGGTCAGTTATGCGAAATAAATAATTTCAGCCGCCTGTCATCCTCTTATTGAAATTCAATTATTTTTTTATACCTTTGATATTGAAGGGCTGTAATGAAATTCCCGGGATTTTTTACCTTGAATAATGAAAAATATATTGCTTTTATTAATCGGGTTATTTCAATCATTAATAAGTTTTTCCCAATCTTGTTTGCCAAATGGCATCACATTTTCCACGCAAGCCCAAATTGACAATTTTCATATAAACTATCCCAATTGTACACAAATAGAAGGGAATGTGACAATCAGCGGAAACAGTATTACAAACCTGAATGGATTAAGTCTCATCAGTTCTATCGGAGGCCACCTGAATATACAATCTAATCCTTCACTTACCTCGCTTTCAGGATTGGATAATTTATCTTTAATTAACGGAGGCTTTGATATATACGATAACAATTCCCTGACGAGTCTCGGGGGATTGAGCTCCCTGGAATATGTTAACTGGGACTTCATTATAGAAAAGAATGAGGCTTTGGAAAATCTTACCGGATTGGATAATTTATCAGAAGTCGGAAATTTATTTATCTCACGAAACAACAACCTGACCTCACTTACAGGGCTGGAGAATTTGGATACTATCCGGAATTGTTTAACCATTGAGAGCAATCCTGCGCTCACAAATCTCAATGGTCTGAATAGTTTGACCATTATTGATGCATGCTTTTTCGTTTTCGATAATACAACATTGATTAGCCTGTCCGGATTGGAAAGCTTAATCCATGTTGGTTTAGAAGGTGGTTTTACTGGCTGGGTTACAATTGATCAGAACCCGGCATTAGAAAGTATATCAGGGCTTACTGCCTTGACTTCCGTTGAGGGGGATTTTACAATTTCCCATAATAAATCGCTCATAGACCTTAGCGGACTGGAAAATCTTTCTACTATCCATGGGAACGTTTATATTTTGGAAAATAATGTCCTGACCAGCGTTAAAGGCTTAAACAATCTTGCCGGGATATATGGGGATGGAACTCTTTCGATCAGCAATAATGTTGGTTTGACCAGTCTGCAAGGCTTTGACAGTTTGGAACACATCAGCGGAGGCCTTCATGTCGGCTCCAATCCAAAATTGACAAGTTTGGCCGGACTCGAAAAGTTGAGATTTATCGGGAAAAACATTAGCATTGTAACCAACGACTCCCTATACAGCCTTAGCGGTATTGATAATGTTGAGGCGACTTCTGTAAGCAATTTATGGATTTCGGGCAACCATCAGTTATTTGTTTGTGAAGTTAAAAGCGTTTGTGATTATATTGCGAGCCCTGATGCATCGGTAAGTATTTCCGATAATGCTACAGGCTGCAACAGCCTGGAAGAAGTAGAAGATGCCTGTACCAATATTCCGGTTGAAGACTTGTATGCTGAAAAATCCATTTCGGTTTACCCCACCCCCTCCTCCGCCGCCTTCACCATCGAATCCTCTGTAAAAGGCTCCCTCTCCATCCTGAATCTGAGCGGCCAGGAAATAATCAATTGTCAAATCACCGAGCCAAAAACCCAGGTGGACATCAGCAATCTTCCTTCCGGCGTTTATTTTGTGCACCTAACCGGTGAAAGAAAGATGGCAAAGGGAAAGTTCATTAAGCAATAAAGTTTATTATCTATATATGGATTCGAAGGGCTGCAATTCAGAATCAGAAATATACATGCTGATTTAAGCGACTGTTTACTTGAATCAGCAGTATACGTTAGTACCCATGATTACTTCTCTGAATATTTTTCATTAACATATTATACTCCGGCAACAGGGATTGCACGCAATTCTTTTCCTGAGAAAAAATATGTTGTATTCATGATCCAAAGAAATGGCAAGAAATATCTATGCTCTTCTAATCTTCTGGAAACATCAGTGGAAAAACCAAGATAAAAACTTAGGTCCAGGGTACGCTGGAGAATATTAATAAAATAGGTGCCTATAAAAAAAGCCCCTTTTATGGGGCTTCTGCGGACCGGACGAGACTCGAACTCGCGACCTCCGCCGTGACAGGGCGGCATTCTAACCAACTGAACTACCGATCCTCAATTGGAGGTGCAAATGTACATTTATTTTTCCAAAAAGCAAGATTCTTTTTAAAATTCACGCACAAATGCCCCGTCCCTTGTAACCACATGGCAAGTCACTCCCAGTTCACCTGCTTCTTCCAGCCAACGGTTGATTCTTGAAAAGCTGTTGGTTGCATCGAAAACCAATTCCTTTACCTGATAAACCCGCATTACCTCTTCCATTTTTATTTTTGGGTTGCCGGAAATGATGAGGTAATCAAGTTGGATTTTTGACTTGATTGATTTTGGAATCTTTTCTTTTAACACCGCTATTCGTTTGGACTCAAACTGAAAATATGCATCCCTTTGCCAATATCTGCCTGCTGACCAATTCATTTTGCTTTTTTGCCGTAACGATCCCAGCCAATGCAGACAATGATATTGAATGCCTGAGGCTTCCCATGAAGGTCTTATGGATTCAATGGCGTTCTCCAGCCGGGACTGAAATCCATACAACTCATTAAAATCATAAAACAAAACTGCCTTACCCCGGCTACTGAATTCGTAAGCCGCCATTTTTTTTACATTATAAACGGTAATTCTGGATTTTTTTAGACCATTTACCTTTCCTGATAACATTAATCCTTCCAGCAGAATTATACCAATCAAGAGCGGGAAGATTGCTTTGCGGTTCATTTTCATTAAAAAAATATAAGCGCATCCGATGATAAAATACATCAACAGGATTTCAGGCAGGGAAAGATAAATACCGCTACTGGTGGAAAAAGGCAATGTTTCCACACCTTGTATTAAAAAATTCAACAGCCAGATAAGATAGGCAAGAAGCTTCGTTAAAAACACCGAAAGCCAGGGAACCATACCAAATATCAGAGCAAGCATGCCAAGATAGATGACAATACTTGAAAAAGGTACCACAAAAAGGTTTGTAAGCAGGAAGTAATTTGGGAACTGATGAAAAAAATACAGGCAAACCGGAAATGTCGAAAGCTGGGCGACCAGTGAAACTACAAGAATTGCCCATATTTTATTCCACGTTCTGTTTGTGGTAATGAACCAGTTGTAAACCGGTTTATAAAACAGGCATATTCCGGCAACCGCAAGGTAAGAGAGTTGAAAACCTATGTCGGTGATAACCAAAGGTTCCATGGCTAAAAGAAAAAAGAGGGATGCTGCCAGAATATTAAAAATTTCCGGACTTCTGCTCATCGCCTTTCCGGTTACAAGAAAGCTGAGCATGGTCGACGCCCTCATCACGGATGGTGAAAGTCCCGTGAGAAAAGCATAAAACCAGATCAATAACAGGACCAGGACTGTTTTTAAGATCCTCAATCCCTTTTTCCTGTTCATAAATCCAAGCAGAAATTCTATACACAGGAACACAACACCCACGTGCATTCCTGATACAGAAAGAATATGCATCGCACCTGAGGCAGAATAGGCTTTTTTCAGGTCCGTATCAAGTTCACTTTTATAGCCGAGCAACAAAGCGGCTGCAACTGCAAATTCCCTCCCCTTTAAATGATTATTCCTCAGAACATCAAGCATTCGGTTGCGAAGTGAAAAAGCGGCAGGACGAAGCAATCCGGAAGCAGGGATCTTCAGTTTCCTCCAGTCTTTTCCCTCAATCCATGCCTGATGGTAAAATCCTTTCCCGGCCATATAGGTAGCATAATTAAACATCAGAGGATTGGAGGTATTCCTGATTTCCTGCCAGGAAGCATTAAACAGGAGATGATCTCCATAAAACATTGTTTCTTTCGTTGTGTCAATCTTTATATGGAGGATAAACCTGCCATTCATTTTTTCCCATTGTCCGTTCAGCTGGATGCAACGGGCTTCAACCTTCACCATTTCAGAAAGGTTGTTCATTATGGGAGGATCTATGATTTCCACAATGTACCAGCCTTTTCCGGGAACTTTGGCAGGTTTGACTTTGGATAAAATGGCCTGGTCGCCATAACCCATTCCCAGAAAAAGAAAAGAAAGAAAAACGATTATTCCCGCGCACCAGCGAAATCCATACAAGGAAACTCTTATGGGCACCAGGACAAGTCCTAAAAAGAAGAAAAAAACAATTCCGTAAAAAACGGGGTAAACCGGGAGCCAAATTAACCTATTAATGCCAATAATAAGTCCGGCAAGATAAGGAAAAAGGAGGCGTAAAAGCGGGTAAGGACGCCAGGGATTCATAAAGCTTTTTCCGCTTAATCCGGAAAAAGGGAAAAGGTAATACGTTTTTCAATGACAAAATTTCAACAAATAGTCCTTTGCCTTCACAGAACCTGCATCAACAGCCATTTTCCAGTCTTCGCATGCTCCGGGAATATCACCCAGGAATTGTTTTGCCACACCCCGGTTTGCATACGCTTCACCGATTGCCGGATTTCGTTCTATGATTTGATTATATTCCTCCAGGGCATCCTGGTATTGCTTCAGATAAAGAAATGCAAGCGCTTTGTTGAGACGGGGATTTATTTCACCAGGGTTCATTTCGATTGAAATAGAAAAATCATGGATGGCATCACTGAAACTCCCGGTGGCTGCCTTGGCCGCTCCCCTGCTTGAGAAATAATCTCCCTGCAGGGTATCCAGGCGGATGGCCTGGTTAAAATCCTGAATAGAACCAGGTAAATCTTTTAAATTAAAACGGCAGAGTCCGCGGTTGTAAAAAGCTTCAGCAAAGGCAGGCTGATACTGTATTGCCCGTGAAAAATCCATTTCAGCCTGGGTATAATCGCCCAGGTCAAATTTTGCAAGTCCACGGTTATGGTATGCTTCAGGGTATGCCTCTTTGAGCGCCAATGCTTTGGAATAATCGCTGATTGCACCTTTGAAATCCTTCAGGTAATCTTTTGCCAAACCACGGTTATAATAGGGTTCAGGATATGAAGGTTTAATTTGAATCACTTTAGTGAAATCGAGAATGGCTTTATCAAACTCCTTCTGTTCCGTAAAAACCACGCCCCTGTTGTAATAGGGTTCTGCTTCTGAAGAATCCAGTGATATTGCTCTGTTAAAATCTTTGATTGCTTCTTTGAAGTCGCCCAGCTTTGCCTTTAAAATACCGGAATCTATCAAATCCTTTTGCGGGTTATGCTGGGCATAACCCGCTTCTGTGAAAAGCACCTGCAATAAAAAGACCGAAAAAAGAACAGAATGCCTGATTAAATTCCTTTGAATGGTCAATTCTTACAGAATTTTTCAATCAGTTCCTCCGCAAGTGTCCCGCCAAGTGAAATTGATTTATTCCAATCTGTACAGGCTCCTTCAAGGTCCCCTTGCAATTGTTTCACCCTGCCCCGGTTTTCAAATGCATCGATGTATTCAGGGTTTATCAAAAGGGCAATATTAAGGTCATTAAGGGCAGCGGACAGATCCCCGAGTGCCATCTCCGATGCAGCCCTGTTGTTAAATGTTTTGGGATTCAGGCTGTCGATTTTTAATGATTCGCTATAATCCTGAATGGCATCATGGTATTTATTCATATAGTGGTTCATCATCCCACGGTTCGTGTATGCTTCTGCAAATGCAGGACTAATTTGTGTTACGGTATCATACAGATCATGAGCTCCTTGAAAATCCTTCCTGAGAAAATGGATTGCTGCTAAATAATTATAAGCCAATGAATTTTTAGGGTCCAGCTGAAGTGAATGTAACAGATCCTTCTCAGCCTGATCATAGTTTTGGGTTTCGTAATAGGAAATTCCAAGAATCAGGTAAGGTTGTCCGCTTTTTTCAGTGATTTTTATTACCTCCTTGGCATCGTCAATGGCATTCAGATATTTTTCCAGCATCAGGTATGCATAACCGCGTTGAGAAAAGGTCCATGGGTTTTTCACCAGTTCAAGCGATTTTGTATAGTCCTTGATTGCCTGAAGAAATTCCTTATTTTTTAATTTTTCATTCCCTGCATTAAAAAGATCCATTGCTTTTTTCGTGGTTGAGTCTATTTTCATCTCCCTTTCCAAGGGAACATTTATAGTTTTTGTTATAGGTTTCTTCTGGCTTTTCTGCGGAATGCTCTGAGCCATTCCTGCATTACAGACCAAGAAAAATGCGACAATAAGAAAAAGCAAAAATTTTTTCATAAAGAGATTTTTTAATTGCTAACTTGTTTTTTATTCAAATATTGTATCATAAGACGTGAGGCACGCATAGAAGCACCCGGGCCGCCAAGTTTTTCTCTTAACCTGGAATAACCAAGGAGTATCCGGTTCCTGACCTCTACTTCCTGAAGGATCCTTGTTAGTTCTTGGTACAAATGATCTTCATTCAGATCGTTTTGAATAAGTTCTTTTACGAGGGGTTCGTCCAGGATCAGATTTACCAGGGAAATGTATTTTACGTGAACTATTTTACTTGCAATGAAAAAGGAAAAACCATCCCCCTTATAGCAAACGACCTGTGGGGTTTTTAAAAGGGCAGTTTCAAGTGTTGCGGTTCCGGATGTTACCAGGGCTGCTTCCGAATGCTTTAATAATCCATATGTTACGCCTGTCAGAACTGGAATCTGGAGATTTTTGATCATATTGGAATAAAATGAAAAGGGAATGGACGGGGCCCCGGCAATCACAAATTGATGGTTCGGAAAATGGGATATAACAAGCAACATCTGTTTCAGCATCTCCTTGATTTCCATTCTACGGCTACCCGGTAAAAGTGCAATAATCGGAAGTTCGGAAAGATTATGCGCTTTCAGGAACTGGTCCCTCGTTACCGGGTCATTTTCCTCCGGGATCACATCCAGCAAAGGATGCCCGACAAAATCTACCGGATACTGAAAACGGGCATAAAACTCCTTCTCGAAGGGAAGGATGACGAACGAATGTTCCACATACTTCTTCAGGATTTTAACCCTGGAAGATCTCCATGCCCATAGCTGGGGCGTAATATAATAGAATACACGAAAAGCGTTCCGGGCAGCAAATTTTGCCATTCTCAGGTTAAACCCAGGATAATCAATAAGGATGAGGACATCCGGTTTGTAGTCACGAATATCTCTCTCACAGAAACTTAAATTTCGTTTAATAGCAGGCAAATGCATGATAACCTGAAAGAATCCCATATAGGCAAGGTCACGGTAGTGCTTCACCAATACCGCACCTGCAGCTTCCATGCGATCGCCTCCCCAGCCCCGGAAAATCGCTGATTCATCCGATTTCTGCAATGCAAGTATCAGGTTAGCAGCATGTAAATCGCCCGAAGCTTCTCCGGCAATCAGGTAATATCGCATTAAAACCATTGTTGAATAGAGGCGATGACCTTGTTTGCAGTAAAATCAAATTGAACGGGAACCAAAGCAACGTATTGATGTTCAACTGCCCATTGATCGGTATCCGGGCCGTCCCCGATTTTCACAAAAACTCCTTTCATCCAGTAATATTTCCTTCCGTTGGGATCTTCTCTTTCATCGAAATCTTCCAGCCAGGTGCCTGCGGCCTGACGGCAGACCTTCATCCCTTTGATCTCATGTTCAGGAACAGCGGGAATGTTGACATTCAAACAAACCCCATTGGGTAAACCATGGCGGATCACCTTTTCTACGATGGTATGAACGAACTTCCGGGATGATTTAAAATCTGCATTCATGCTATAATCATCCAATGAAAAACCAACGGATGGCACTCCGCCCATGGCTCCTTCGAATACGGCGGCCATGGTTCCGGAATAAATGATATTGATGGAAGCGTTGGTTCCATGATTGATCCCTGAAAATAGGAAATCGGGCTTACGCTTAAGGATGACCTTAAAAGCAAGTTTCACGCAATCGGCAGGGGTCCCGTTACAACAGTATTCTTCATAATCATCTTCCCTTGTGATCAGTTCAATTCGTAAAGGGATATTGATGGTCACCGCATGGGCAGTTCCTGATTGCGGACGATCCGGTGCCAGAACGACCACTTTGCCGAAAGGCCTCACAGTTTCAATAAGCGCAAGGATTCCGGGTGCTTTAATACTATCATCGTTGGTGATCAGGATCAATGGTTTATCCGCCATGGGTTGAAGTTTCCAATTTTAAAATCGAAATTTTATACAAAATTAGGAATAATTCCAGTAGCTTTGAGCACTGATTTATTAAAAAGCCCGATGCGCAGCCTGCTTTTCATACTTACATTCTGCTCTGCGGCAATGATCGTGACCGGACAGAACCTTGTTCCGAATGCCGGCTTCGATCAAAATAACGGTTGTCCCAAGCATTCCGGACAAATATCCCTGGCCAATTTCTGGTTCAGCCCCAATAACACTACGCCTGACTATTTTAATGACTGCAGTACTTCTTTTGATTTCGGCACTGAATTCAACACAAAAGGAGGTCAGGTTCCACATTCAGGTAAAGCCTATGCAGGTATCCAGGTTTTCAATATGAACCACAATGAATATTATGAATACCTCGAGAGCCGGCTTGACAGTCCCCTGACGGTAAATCAGCAATATTGCATCCGGGCCTGGGTGAGTCTCGGACAATCAAAATATGCATTGGAGGAATTCGGAGCGGTATTTTCAGTCAATGAAATTAAATCGCCCTCGCCACAAAAAATGAAACTGCCGTACACCATTCTCAGGGGGCAGAACCCTTTATCCGATGCAGACCGCTGGATGTGTATTCAGGGAATCTATACGGCGAAAGGAGGTGAACGGTTCCTGACTTTCGGGGATTTCTCGACGTATGATAATTTCAGAAGTCTTCAGATAGACAGTAGCCAGGACACACTTTTTAAATCTACTTACTATTTCATTGATGACTTGGCGGTGGAACCGGTTTTCACTCCGGGGAGCTGTACCTGCCCTCCGGATAAATAGAACTTCAGAAGCTGAGAAGCTGTTCATAAAGTTCTTTTACCGGTAATCCCATCACATTAAAAAAAGAACCTTCGATTTTACTGATACCGATGTACCCTATCCATTCCTGGCATCCGTAAGCACCCGCTTTATCAAAAGGTTGAAAATTATCAATATAATAATCAATCTCCTCTTCACTCAGGGGTTTGAAAAACACGAAAGAAGTATCGTGAAAAATGATTTTCTTTTTTCTGGATTTCAGGCAAACACCGGTAATGACTTCGTGCCTGCATCCTGATAGTTTTCCCAGCATCATTGCCGCCTCCCTGCGATCAGCAGGTTTTCCGAGGATCTCATCCCCCAGGCTGACAATGGTATCGGCCGCAATGATGATGGAGCTTTCATGCAAGCGTGTGGTATCGAAACTATCCGCTTTCAGTTCAGCAAGAAACCTCGCAATCTCTACCGGTTGAAGTCCCTGCGGATATTCTTCCTTCACATTGGTGGATAAAATTTCATAATCAAGCCCCAGCTCTTTTAACAAATACTGTCTGCGGGGTGATTGTGAAGCAAGGATTAAATGTTTTCCGTCAAATCTCCGATTGAGCATAGTCCTTAATTTACAGTTTATAAAAAAAACATGGATAAAATGCCGGTCAGCATGATCACTTTCGATACATTGCTTAATAAATGGAAATCACTTTTTTCTTTCGCAAAAAAAAGTCTTGCCCCGAGAAAAATACAAGGCAACTGAACAAAACCCATCAGATACCAGAAAAGGAGGCTTTGCCCCAGATGGATCAGTATCCACTGAAAATAACCGAGGATCAGGATGGTAATCCCTACCATTAAAATAACGCCAAAACGTGTAATCCTGAGACCGAAGACAATGGGGAAAGTCCGGCATCCGAAGGACTGATCTCCTTCCAAGTCCTCCATATCCTTGATAATTTCCCGGATGATTGAAACCATGAATGCAAAGAAAGCATATGAGAGAAAAATCCGGCTTACCCAGGACATTCCCGGCAGGGTTAATGTAAAAAGTGGCGGGCTGATCCTTAAAAAATAATAATCAAAAAGCCATACAACCATTATAACAGCGGCTGAAATTACGGCCACAATAAAATTTCCCCAAAAAATCACCCGTTTATATTTTGCAGAATAAAGCCAAAGGATGCCGCCAATGAATGGAAATATCAATGCAAATCCCGCCACCCTGACCCGGTAGGCAAGAAAAAAGCCAATCAGCACCGCAATCCCATTCAGTAACAGATGCAGCTTGATAGCTCCCCGGTAAGTGATAAAACCTTCAAAAATCCTTTTTTCAGGTTTATTGATTTCATCAATCCTGACATCATAATAATCGTTGATCACATAACCACCAGTCGCAATAAGCAGGGTTGCAAGCACAAGCAAAATAAAATCGGAGAAAGGTGAAAGTCCTTCCGGGCAAATTCGGTATTGAAGGTTTTGGAGGACACAATACCGTAGCAATACCTGAGTCAGAATGATGATCATGAGATTTGGCAAGCGAACCAGGTTCGCCACGCGTTTACTCCAGTCCAACCATCCTTGATTTATCCCCCTCATGAGTTTTGAGCTTTGATTTAAAGCCTACCAGTGGTAAGCATCATCATTCATCCATTTTCCCTGCACTTTAAGCACCTGTTCTATCACATCCCTGACGCATCCTTTTCCTCCGCCCAGGTGAGAAATATATTGAGAGACTGCTTTGATTTCCTCTGAAGCATCTGCAGGACAAGCTGAAACTCCGGCCTCGGTCATGACCTCATAGTCAGGGATATCATCCCCCATAAACAATACCTGCTCATTCCGGAGTCCATGTTGAAAGAGGTAATTTTTATAAACCTCAAGCTTATTATCAACACCCAGGAAAACATCCGTGATCTGAACGGATGCAAGTCGCTGAACCATGGATTCAGAATGGGCTCCTGAAATAACAGCCACCTGGTAACCTTTTTTTCTGGCCAGCTGTAAAGCATAGCCATCCTTAACATTCGATATACGGTATGCTTCTCCCATATTCGTCATGATGATGCTTCCTTCGGTCAATACGCCATCATAATCAAAGATAAACGTATTGATATGTTTAAGCTGTTCCTTATAATTTCCCATATGTTTTTTTATATTGAATGATGTTTTTACTGAGCAGGTCATAGATTTCTTTATATGCTTCCTGGTTGGCCAGGAGTTCCATGTGCATTTTCATCACGGGGAAGTCTTCCCTGATTGCAGGACCCGTCTGGTGGCTGAATGTATGACCACCTTTTGAATTTAAAGCGGTTCGTTTAATCAGCGGTTCAATCAATTTAAAAGGAATATCATGCTTATGAAGAAGATCTTCTGCAATGGTGTACATAAAATTGGTAAAGTTATTGGCGAAGACTGCTGAAAGGTGTAGCACCTTCCGCTGGTCACTGTTAATTATTCTGACATTTTCGGAAAGCAGTCCACCGAAATCGACCAGTTTCCTTTCATCCGCCTTCCCTGCCGCTTCAACACATACCGGAATATCACGAAAACCCGTACGGCGGTGAGGGGAGAATGTCTGAAGCGGATACAACACGCCGATCCGGGAAGAGGCGGGCTTCAGTTCATTCATATTTACCGATCCCGAGGTATGAACCAGAAGTTTACCTGGAAGTTTCAAATCTTTCACAACCTTGCTTATGGCCTCATCGCTTACAGCCAGAATATAGAGATCTGCATCCCGGCTGACCGAGAATAAATCAGAAACAAAGGAAGTCATTAATTTTTCTGCGAGTTTTTTCCCGGGCCCGTGACTGTGACTCACGACCTGTAAAATAATCATTCCTTTTTGCTTCAACGCCAATCCCAGCTGAGTTGCAAGTTTTCCTGCTCCGATCAAAACAATACTCCGGATGGGTTTTGTTTCCATATTGGAAAATTTAGCTAAAAATACAAATATATCGGTTTAACCTTATACTATCCGCTTCAAATTGGCCGTTTATCTTCAAACCCTGATTTATGAAAAAAATTATACTTATTCTTTTTACAGCAATGTTGCTGACAATTTCCAATGCTTTCTGCCAGAACCGATCCATCCTTTTTCTTGAAAAACCATGGGCTGAAATTTTACAACAGGCAAAAAATGAGAACAAGGTCATTTTTCTGGATGCTTATGCTGTCTGGTGCGGTCCCTGTAAATGGATGGCAGCAAATATTTTCACCAACGACACTTTAGCCGATTATTTTAATAAAACATTCATCTGTACAAAGTTTGACATGGAGAAGGGAGAAGGAAAGTACCTTGCCGGAAAGTTTGCTGTAAACGCTTATCCTACCCTGTTGTTTATTGATACTGCCGGCAACATGATTCATAAAAAAGTCGGAGCTGACCGTGAAGTTAAAGATTACATTCATCAGGCCATGCTTGCCCAGAATCCGAATGAATGCCTGACGGCATACATCAGAAAATATAAGGCAGGGGCTCATTCTCCGGGGTTCATGCTGACTTACTTCGACCGTATTTCCGATACTTACACCCCTGTGGATGAACCCTTAAAAAAATATTTCGTCACCCAGTCGGATGCCGATTTACTGAGTCGGTCGAACTGGCTTATTATTTACAAATATGTAAACGATATCAAATCAAGAGAATTCCAATACCTTGTAAATCACCATACCCAATATGAATACCTGTATTCAAAAGACTCAGTGGAGCATAAGATTTCAGAAGCATTCCGCTCCGCGCTGATCGGATTTGTCAGGTCAAGAAACTATTCCCAGGAAGGATATGATAAACTGCGGAAAGAAATATTGGACTCCTCTTTTTTGGGAGCGCCTAAATCAGTCTTTTCAGCCGAACTCACACTTTGCCTGTTCCGGGGAGAAATGGATAAATTTCTGGAGTTGGCATACAACGGGGTGGATCAATATTATAACAATGATGCTCATTCGCTATACGAAATAGCCATTCAGGTTAAGCAATTATCCCAGGACCCTAAATATACCGAAAAGGCCGATTCCTGGATTCAAAGGTCCGCACAACTAAAGGAAAGCACAGAAAAGAAAAAGTGATCATAAAAAAACCACCCTGAGGTGGTTCATTTCTTTTATGCTTGTCCGGCTGGCGGCATAGGCAGATTGAATGGAATTTCTCCTTCTGCATCCCTGATTTCTCCATGCATGGCCTCGTACTTGGCGACATTTTCCTTTAAAGCTTTATAAAGTCTTTTAGCATGAGGGGGTGTGAGGATAATCCTTGATTTCACCTTTGCTTTGGGAACTCCGGGCATCATTTTCACAAAATCAATAATGAATTCAGCGGGAGAATGGGTAATAATGGCCAGGTTTGAATAAATTCCTTCGCCCACTTCATCAGAGATCTCTATATTGATCTGGTTTGCTTGTTTTTTATTGTCCTGCATATTTTGGCTGTTTAATCTTCTTCTTTTGAAGCTAATAGGGTTTCATACTCTTCTTTGCTTCCCACAATCAGGTTTTCATAATCACGCAACCCTGTTCCGGCAGGAATCAGGTGACCTACGATCACATTTTCCTTCAGTCCCATAAGGTCATCCTGGCGTGCATTAATGGCAGCCTGGGTGAGGACTTTAGTGGTTTCCTGGAATGATGCGGCAGAAATCCAGCTTTTTGTCTGCAAGGAGGCCCTTGTGATCCCCTGTAAAATCTGGAAAGCGGTGGCCGGTTTCGCATCACGGGCATCGACCAGTTTTTTATCCTTGCGCTTCAGCATGGAAATTTCATCCCTGAGTTTACGCGCGCTGATAATCTGGCCCGCTTTCAGGTTGGGAGAATCGCCGGGGTCTTCCACAACTTTTTTGCCATAAATCCAGTCATTTTCTTCCTGAAAATCAATTTTATTGATCAATTCTCCTTCAAGGAATCTTGAATCTCCCGGATCTTCAACTTCAACTTTGCGCATCATCTGACGGACAATGGTTTCAAAGTGCTTGTCGTTAATCTTAACCCCCTGCAAACGGTATACCTCCTGAATTTCATTGACGATATATTCCTGAACCTTCATCGGACCTTTGATAGCCAGAATATCACTCGGGGTGAGGGCTCCATCCGATAAGGCAGTGCCTGCCTTCACATAGTCATTTTCCTGGGCCAGGATCTGCTTGCTGGTGGGAATCAAATAATGCTTCTCTTCACCGGTTTTGGAAGTGATGATCACTTCACGGTTACCTCTTTTCAATTTCTTGGCAAAAGAAACCACACCGTCAATTTCGGAAACAATGGCAGGATCTGAAGGATTGCGGGCTTCAAATAATTCGGTGACCCTGGGAAGACCTCCCGTGATATCACCTGCTTTTCCAATAGCCCTGGGAATTTTTACCAGAATCTCTCCTGCTTTAATTTTTGCCCCGTCTTCAATGATGATATGCGCTCCAACGGGAATATCATAAATTTTGATAATTTCACCGGAAGCTGAAAGAATATTGATGGCCGGATTCTTGGCTTTCTGCCGTGATTCAACCACCACTTTTTCATGGTAACCGGTTTGCTCATCTGATTCTACGCGGAAAGTAACGCCTTCAAGGATATTTTCAAAACTTACTTTTCCGCTTACTTCTGATAAAATTACTGCATTGTACGGATCCCAGTCGCTGATCAATTCCCCTTTCTTAACAATGTCACCGTTTTTAAAATAAAGACGGGCTCCATAAGGGATGTGGCCGGAAGTAAGTGCAATATGGGTGTTTTTGTCAACAATCCTCATTTCAGCGGAACGGCCGATTACAATATTCGATTTATCGCCTGAACTGCTTATATAATCAATGGAACGAAGTTCCTCGATTTCAAGTTTGCCTTCAAACTTTGCCTCAATGCGGGAGGCGCTCGCAATGTTCACGCCGGCAACACCTCCCACATGGAAGGTCCGGAGGGTAAGCTGGGTACCCGGTTCACCGATCGACTGAGCCGCAATGACACCAACTGCTTCTCCCCTTTGAACCATGGTTCCGTCGGCAAGGTTACGGCCATAACATTTGGCACAGACTCCTTTTTTCGACTCACAGGTTAATACAGAACGGATTTCTACGCCCTCAATCGGCGAGTTTTCAATCACCGTAGCGACTTCCTCCGTGATCTCGCTTCCGGCTGTGATGATCAATTCCGCTGTATGCGGATGGTAAATATCGTGCAGGGCTACACGGCCAAGGATACGGTCGTACAATGACTCCACCACTTCCTCTTGTTTTTTAAGGGCGGTTATGGTCAATCCCCTCAGGGTTCCGCAATCCTCTTCAGAAATAATTACATCCTGAGAGACATCCACCAGGCGGCGGGTCAGATAACCAGCATCAGCTGTTTTTAAAGCGGTATCGGCCAAACCCTTACGGGCTCCATGGGTGGAGATAAAATATTCAAGAACTGAAAGGCCTTCCTTGAAGTTGGCAAGGATCGGGTTTTCAATAATTTCACCACCGGATGCACCAGATTTTTGAGGTTTCGCCATCAAACCGCGCATCCCGCTAAGCTGCCTGATCTGTTCTTTGGAACCACGTGCACCGGAATCAAGCATCATATAAACAGGGTTGAAACCCTGTTTATCCTTTGATAACTGATTCATGAGCATCATGGTAAGCTGTGAGTTGGCGTGGGTCCAGATATCAATGATCTGATTGTATCGCTCATTGTTGGTAATGAAGCCCATGTTGTAATTTGTAACGACTTCTTCGACTTCAGTGGTGGCTTCTGCAACCAGTTTTTCCTTTAATTCCGGAACGATCACGTCATCCAGGTTAAACGACAATCCACCTTTGAATGCCATACGGAATCCAAGGTCTTTAATATCATCGAGGAACTTGGCCGTCTTGGCAGTTCCTGTTTTCTTCAGAATCTGACCAATAATATCACGCAGGGATTTTTTCGTTAAAAGCTGATTGATGTATCCGAATTCTTCAGGAACAACCTGATTAAATAATACGCGGCCAACGGTGGTCTCAATAATCCGTGTAACTTTTTCATCATTTTCAATGAAAGTATGCCGAACCTTAATATTGGCGTGAAGATCAATTTGTTTTTCATTATAGCCGATGATCACTTCCTCGGGTGAATAGAATGTCATTCCTTCACCCTTAACGAGTAGATCACCTTCGCTTTTTCTGGCCTTGGTCATATAGTAAAGACCCAGCACCATGTCCTGTGAAGGCACAGTAATTGGGGCTCCATTGGCAGGATTCAGAATATTGTGCGACGCGAGCATCAGAAGCTGGGCTTCCAGTACAGCAGCATTTCCAAGAGGCACATGCACTGCCATCTGGTCACCGTCAAAGTCAGCATTAAAAGCCGTACAGACGAGGGGATGAAGCTGGATGGCTTTCCCTTCGATCAATTTAGGCTGAAAAGCCTGGATGCCCAGACGGTGCAAAGTAGGAGCCCGGTTCAATAAAACCGGATGCCCTTTCAGGATATTTTCCAGAATGTCCCAAACCACGGGGTCTTTGCGGTCAACTATTTTCTTGGCAGATTTAACGGTTTTAACGATACCCCTTTCCAGCATTTTCCGGATGATAAATGGCTTGAATAATTCCGAAGCCATATCTTTTGGAAGACCGCATTCACTTAATTTCAATTCCGGACCCACTACGATAACAGAGCGGCCAGAATAGTCGACCCGTTTACCCAACAGATTCTGACGAAAACGTCCTTGTTTGCCTTTTAAACTATCACTGAGCGATTTAAGGGCGCGGTTGGATTCAGTTTTTACGGCGCTTGCTTTACGGGAGTTGTCGAACAAAGAATCCACCGCTTCCTGAAGCATGCGTTTTTCATTTCTCAAAATGACATCCGGGGCCTTGATTTCAATAAGCCTTTTCAGACGGTTGTTGCGGATGATGACACGTCTGTACAGGTCATTCAGGTCTGATGTGGCAAAACGGCCGCCATCCAGTGGCACAAGTGGCCGTAGTTCAGGAGGGATTACCGGAACCACTTTAACGATCATCCATTCCGGACGGTTTTCAAGACGTTTCTGGGCATCGCGAAAGGATTCAAACACCTGCAAACGTTTCAGGGCTTCGGCTTTGCGCTGCTGGGAAGTTTCCGTATTCGCCTTGTACCTAAGGTCAAAGGATTCTTTGTCAAGGTCAATGCGGGATAAGAGTTCAGCGAGGGCCTCAGCTCCCATTTTAGCCACGAACTTGTTGGGATCGGAATCGTCAAGGTATTGATTCTCCTGGGGAAGTTTATCCATGATGTCAAAATATTCTTCCTCTGAAAGAAAATCAAGGTAATTGATGCCATCGGCTTGTTTAATCCCGGGATTGATGACTACGTATTTCTCATAGTAAATAATGGCCTCAAGTTTTTTGGTTGGAAGACCAAGCAAAGAGCCTATTTTATTCGGAAGGGAACGGAAAAACCATATATGTGCAACCGGCACAACCAGTTGAATATGTCCCATGCGTTCCCTTCTGACTTTCTTTTCAGTCACTTCCACACCGCAACGGTCGCAAACGATCCCTTTATAGCGGATGCGTTTATATTTGCCACAATGACATTCCCAGTCTTTTACAGGACCGAAGATCCGTTCACAGAACAATCCGTCCCGTTCAGGTTTATAGGTCCTGTAATTGATCGTTTCCGGCTTTAATACTTCCCCGCTCGACATTTCGAGAATTTTTTCAGGCGAAGCAAGACTGATGGTGATCTTTGAAAAGCTGCTGTTTATCTGACCGTCTTTTCTGTAAGCCATATTTTAATATTTGTCATTAAAAAAACAAAAAATTCACTTTAACCATAAGCTCAGTCGGGGATTAATCGAATGTAAGATTAAGTCCCAGACCACGTAATTCGTGGATCAATACGTTAAAGGATTCCGGAATGCCCGGAGTTGGCATAGTTTCACCTTTTACAATGGTTTCATATGCTTTGGCGCGACCGATCACATCATCTGATTTCACGGTCTGGATTTCCAGCAGGATATTGGCAGCTCCGAAAGCTTCCAATGCCCAAACTTCCATTTCCCCGAAACGCTGCCCTCCGAACTGCGCCTTTCCTCCCAAAGGTTGCTGCGTAATAAGCGAGTAAGGTCCGATTGAACGGGCATGCATTTTATCATCCACCATATGGTGTAACTTCATCATATAAATATATCCCACCGTGGTCGGCTGGTCGAAACGCTCGCCGCTGAGACCGTCGTAGAGGTATATTTTTCCGTTCTTAGGTAAACCTGCTGATTGGAGGTAATCGTTGATCTGATCAAGACTGGCGCCATCGAAAATCGGGGTCGTAAAACGCTGACCCAGTCTTTTTCCGGCCCAACCCAGAATGGTTTCATAAATCTGCCCTAGGTTCATACGGGAAGGAACTCCCAGTGGATTCAAAACCACGTCGACCGGGGTTCCATCCTGAAGGAATGGCATGTCTTCCTCACGCTGGATACGGGCAACAATGCCCTTGTTCCCATGACGTCCGGCCATTTTATCGCCCACTTTCAGCTTGCGCTTCTTGGCAATATAAACCTTGGCCATCTGAACAATTCCAGCCGGGAGATCATCTCCTACCACTGCCACAAACTTCTTGCGGTTATGAACACCCATGATCTCCTTGAACTTGATAATATAATTATTGATCAGGGTTTTGATCAGGTCATTTTTGTCCTTATCGGTAGTCCATTTATTAGGGTTCACATTCAGATAATCGATTTCCATCAGGTTCTTCTGGGTAAACTTGGCCCCTTTGGCAATAATTTCCTGTTTAAAGTTATTGTGAACGCCCTGAGACACTTTTCCGTTAACCAGGATATGAAGTTTTTCGATCAGTTTAGCCTTGATCTTCTCCACATCTTTCTGGTAATCATCATCCAGTTTTTTCAAGTCATCCTTTTCCTTGGCTTTTGCTTTGCGGTCTTTGATGACGCGGGAGAACAATTTTTTCTCGATGACCACGCCCTTCATGGAAGGAGGCGCTTTTAGAGAAGCATCCTTAACATCTCCGGCTTTATCACCGAAGATGGCACGGAGAAGCTTTTCTTCCGGAGTAGGATCACTCTCACCTTTCGGTGTGATTTTACCGATCAGGATATCGCCTTCATTCACTTCCGCACCAATGCGGATCAACCCGTTTTCGTCCAGATCTTTCGTTGCTTCCGCACTGACATTTGGAATATCGTTGGTTAATTCCTCAACTCCGCGTTTGGTATCACGTACCTCAAGGGTAAATTCTTCAATATGGATGGAGGTGAAGATATCTTCCTTAAGTACTTTTTCAGAGATAACAATGGCATCTTCAAAATTGTATCCTTTCCAAGGCATGAAAGCAACCATCAGGTTACGGCCGAGCGCCAATTCTCCATCTTTGGTGGCATAACCCTCACAGAGAACCTGTCCCTTGACCACTTTGTCGCCTTTACGTACAATAGGTCTAAGATTCACGCAGGTATTCTGGTTGGTTCTTGCGAATTTGGTCAGTTTATAGGATTTGATATCATCTTCAAAGCTGACAAGGCGTTCTTTCTCATCGCGGGAATAACGGATCACAATTTCGTTGGCATCCACCATTTCAACAACGCCATTGCCTTCAGCATTGATCAGGACTCTGGAATCACGGGCCACAAGGCTTTCAACACCGGTGCCTACGAGGGCAATCTCCGGATTAAGCAAAGGGACAGCCTGACGCATCATGTTCGATCCCATCAGGGCGCGGTTGGCGTCATCATGTTCCAGAAAAGGGATCAGGGATGCTGCAATGGATGCGATCTGGTTGGGGGCAATGTCGATCAGGTCGACGCCGGTTTTATCAACGATGGGATAATCTGCCAGGTAACGAACCTTCACTTTATCATCGGTGATATTCCCATTGAGGTCCATGAGGGTGCTGGCCTGGGCAATAATTTTATGTTCTTCTTCCTCTGCAGTCAGGTAGATGGGATCGTCCTCCAATGAAACTTTTCCCTGTATCACTTTATGATAGGGCGTTTCAATGAACCCGAGTTTATCAATCTTGGCATAAACGCAAAGTGAACTGATCAGACCAATATTCGGCCCTTCGGGAGTTTCAATGGTACACAAACGACCGTAATGCGTATAATGCACATCACGTACCTCAAAGCCGGCGCGTTCGCGGGAAAGTCCTCCCGGCCCGAGGGCAGAAATTCGGCGTTTATGCGTCAATTCCGACAAGGGGTTGGTCTGATCCATGAATTGTGACAACTGGTTCGTCCCGAAGAAGGTATTGATCACGGAAGAAAGCGTTTTGGCATTGATCAGGTCGGTGGGTGTGAATACCTCGTTATCGCGTACATTCATGCGCTCACGGATGGTGCGTGCCATTCTTGAAAGGCCTACCCCGAACTGATTATACAACTGCTCTCCCACTGTACGGACTCTACGGTTACTCAAGTGGTCGATGTCATCAATTTCAGCCTTGGAGTTGACCAGTTCGATCAGATATTTAATAATGGAGATGATGTCTTCCTTGGTGAGGACCTTGGTCTCCATTGGGGTATGCAGGTTCAGTTTACGGTTGATGCGGTAACGTCCCACATCGCCGAGATCATAGCGTTTATCAGAGAAAAAGAGTTTTTCAATGATTCCGCGGGCTGTTTCTTCATCCGGAGGTTCAGCATTCCTAAGCTGGCGGTATATAAATTCAACCGCTTCCTTTTCGGAGTTTGCCGGATCTTTCTGAAGGGTATTGAAGATAATTGAGTAATCGGTTGCCAGCGCATCTTCCCGGTGAATCAGGATGGCTTTAATGCCGGCATCCAGAATCTGGTCGATGTGCTCATTTTCGAGGGTGGTTTCCCGCTCAATGATAACTTCAGTTCTTTCAATTGAAACGACTTCGCCGGTATCTTCATCTACAAAATCTTCGATCCAGGTTCTGACTACCCTTGCAGCAAGTTTAGAGCCAACAACCCGTTTCAGGGCGGCCCTGCTTACTTTAATTTCCTGGGCAAGCCCGAAGATTTCAAGAATGTCTTTGTCTGTTTCAAAGCCGATGGCTCTCAGCAAAGTAGTGACCGGTAATTTCTTTTTACGGTCAATATAGGCGTACATCACGTTGTTGATATCCGTGGTGAATTCAATCCAGGATCCTTTGAAAGGAATGATACGCGCGGAATACAGCTGTGCTCCGTTGGCATGGAAACTGGTACTGAAAAATACGCCGGGTGAACGGTGAAGCTGTGAAACCACCACCCGTTCTGCGCCATTAATGATGAAAGTACCCCGGGGAGTCATATAAGGAATCATCCCAAGGTAAACATCCTGTATAATGGTTTCGAAATCCTCGTGTTCAGGGTCAGTGCAGTACAACTTCAGCTTTGCCTTCAGCGGGACACTGTAGGTAAGGCCACGTTCTATGCACTCGTCGATAGAGTAACGGGGAGGATCAATAAAATAATCGAGGAATTCCAGCACAAAATTATTTCGTGCGTCAGAAATTGGAAAATTTTCCGCAAAAACCCTATATAACCCTTCGTTGACCCTATTTTCAGGATTGGTTTCCAATTGGAAGAAATCCTGAAACGACTTTACCTGGATATCGAGAAAATCAGGACATTCAGCTTGTATCTGGGTAGATGCGAAGCTGATTCTTTCGATTTTTTTTGAAGCCAAGGTCTGTTTATTTTAGGCCCCGCAAAACAGCGGGACGAGTTAGAAATTAATGTTAACTTTCAATATCGCAATAAATAAGTTATAGACTACCCCTGTTTCGAGGCAGTCTATACCTTATTAATAGAATGATAAAGTAGTGTCTTACTTAATTTCAACCTCTGCACCGGCCTCCTTTAACTGATTAAATAAAGCGTTGGCTTCATCCTTTGAAACACCTTCTTTAATGGCTTTAGGAGCAGCGTCAACTAATTCTTTGGCTTCTTTCAAACCAAGGCTGGTCAGTTCCTTAACCAATTTAACAACGGCTAATTTGGCCTGGCCTGCTGATTTCAAGATCACATCAAAAGAAGTTTGCTCTTCTGCCTCAGGAGCTGCGGCAGCGGCAGGGGCTGCAACTGCAACAGCTGCAGCGGCAGGCTCGATACCGTAATCATCCTTCAGGATCTTAGCCAATTCGTTAACTTCCTTTACTGTTAAATTCACTAACTGTTCTGCAAAAGCTTTTAAATCTGCCATTTTCTTACTATTTAATTTGATTACTAAAAATTTACTTTGTTATTCGGGCCTTTCCGATAAAGTCTTTACAATGCCCGACAGCTTATGACTTCCTGTTTGTAAAGCCAGGATGACATTGTTAGCCGGAGATTGAAGCAGACCGATCAGGTCGCCGATTAATTCGAATTTTGACTTAATGTTAACCAGAGCATCCAGTTGATCATCACCTAAATAGATGGTTTCTTCAACGTAAGCGCCCTTTAAAACAGGCTTTGCTGAGGTACGCCGGAATTCTTTGATCAGTTTGGCCGGATCGTTCGCAACTTCCGAAAATAATATGGAAGTGGGTCCGATGAGAATCGGGTAGAAATCATCAAATGATTTACCGGTTTTCTCCATGGCCTTTCTTAAAAGGGTATTCTTGACAACCATCAGCCGTACGTTCCGTTTAAAGCAAATCCTTCTGAGCTTGCTGGTATTCTCCGCATTCAAATTGGAGATATCGGCCAGGTAAAAAGTATTGCTATCATTCAACTGTGACGCAAGGGAATCAATAAGTTGGTTTTTTTCGTCTTTTCTCATGATTTATTTCTCTCAAAAGTTCTGTAACTATGCGGAAACCGATTTCGGGTCAACCTGAACACTCGGACTCATGGTACTTGATAAGTAAATACTCTTTACATAAGTACCTTTTGCCGAAGAAGGTTTCAGTTTAATGATCGTCTGAAGAAGTTCTTTGGCATTATCCACGATTTTCTCATTATCGAAAGAAACTTTCGCAACAGAAGCATGAATAATCCCGAATTTATCAACTTTAAAATCGATCTTACCGGCTTTCACATCTTTTACGGCCTTTCCAATTTCCATGGTAACAGTCCCCGTTTTTGGATTGGGCATTAATCCTCTTGGACCGAGGATTTTTCCTAATGCGCCCACTTTGGCCATCACACTGGGCATGGTAATGATTACATCAACGTCAGTCCAACCTCCTTTGATTTTCTCGATGAATTCATCAAGTCCGGCAAAGTCGGCTCCGGCCAGCCTGGCCTCTTCCTCTTTATCGGGAGTACAGAGCACCAGTACGCGGATGGTTTTTCCGGTACCATGCGGAAGCGTCACGATACCTCTTACCATCTGGTTTGCCTTTCGGGGGTCAACCCCAAGGCGAACGTCAATATCTACGGATGAATCAAACTTGGTACTGCTGATCTCTTTAACAATACCTGCTGCATCCGACAGCGAAAAAACGGCGTTCTTATCAAATTTCGATAAGGCAACCTTCCTCTTTTTTGTCAGCTTTGTCATTGCTTTTTGTTTTAAATTTAGTTGATGAGGTCAGAATTGAACACTAACCGGCTGCTGTGATTAGCGTTTTGAAGGAACATCTCCGGTGATGGTGATACCCATGCTGCGTGCGGTACCGGCTACCATTTTCATAGCAGAATCCACGGTAAACGCATTCAGGTCGGGCATTTTATCCTCGGCGATTTTTTGCACCTGTTCCCAGGATACAGAAGCCACCTTATTGCGGTTTGGCTCCGGCGATCCTTTTTGAAGCTTCGTAGCTTCCATCAATTGAACAGCGACAGGAGGAGTCTTCAAAATAAAATCAAAAGACTTATCCTTATAAACTGTTATAATGACCGGGATCAGTTTTCCGGTTTTATCCTGGGTACGTGCATTGAATTGCTTGCAAAACTCCATGATATTGACACCTTTGGCACCCAATGCAGGTCCAACAGGTGGTGATGGGTTTGCGGCTCCTCCCTTGATCTGTAGTTTAATAATACCACTTACTTCTTTTGCCATTTCTATTAAATTAAATATTCTTCTATTCCTTTTGAACTTGCATGAAACTCAATTCAAGCGGAGTCTTACGGCCAAATATTTTAACCATGACTTTGAGTTTCTTTTTTTCCTCGTTGATTTCTTCAATTACCCCGCTGAAGCTATTGAAAGGTCCATCGATAACGGTCACTGTTTCTCCAACGATAAAAGGGATATTCATTTCTTCGCCTTGTTCAGACAATTCATCGAATTTTCCTAAAATGCGTTTCACTTCTGAAGGACGCAGTGGATGAGCTTCCCCTTTGGCCCCCAGGAAACCGAGTACCCCGGGGATGTTCCTGATGATGTGGGGAACCTCTCCAGTGAGGGTAGCCTCGATCAGTACATAACCAGGAAAGTAATTTCGTTCTTTGCTCACTTTTTTTCCGTTCCGGATCATGTAAACTTTCTCCGTCGGAATCAGGACTTGTGAAATGTAGTCCTGCAGATTCTGATTTGCAATTTCGCTCTCGAGATATTGCTTCACCTTTTTCTCATTTCCTGAGATCGCACGGACGACATACCATTTTTTAGTCAATTCACTCATGCCTGTTATGAGATTGATTCTTGATTTATTCCGGTCTTAATAGATAAACAACCCTGGTCCTGATTAAAAAAGCTTATAAAATTGCAGAAGTACGTTTCTGAAAACTTCATCCATTGCGAAAACAATTACAGCAATGATAAGTGAAGCAATGGAAACAACGATTGCGCTTGATTGTAACTCGCCCCAGGTAGGCCAGGAAACTTTATGCATCAATTCATCGTAACTTTCCTTAATATAAGTCACTACTTTATTCTTTGCCATTTATCTCACATTTTGCACGGGTGGTAGGAATCGAACCCACAGCCTACGGTTTTGGAGACCGCCACTCTACCAGTTGAGCTACACCCGTGTGTAATTAAACTTTATTTTTTCTTAGTCAAGAATTTCCGTAACCTGTCCGGCACCAACAGTACGTCCACCTTCGCGGATTGCGAAACGGAGGCCTTTGCTCATGGCGATTTCTGAAATCAGATCAACCGTGATGGTAATGTTGTCGCCCGGCATACACATTTCAACTCCTTCAGGAAGATGAATTTCACCGGTAACGTCAGTGGTGCGGAAGTAGAACTGAGGACGGTATTTGTTATGGAACGGGGTATGACGACCACCTTCCTGTGTCTTCAGTACATAAATTTCGGCCTTGAATCTTTTGTGAGGAGTGATGGACCCTGGTTTAGCGATCACCATCCCGCGACGAATCGCATCTTTATCGATGCCGCGAAGCAGTAAGCCTGTGTTGTCACCAGCTTCACCCCGGTCAAGGATCTTGCGGAACATTTCCACACCGGTAACCACGCTCTTCAGTTTTTCTGCACCCATGCCGATTATTTCAACAGGGTCGCCTGAATTGATAACACCGGTTTCAATTCTTCCGGTAGCAACCGTACCACGACCGGTAATTGAGAACACGTCTTCAACCGGCATAAGGAAAGGCTTATCAACATCGCGTACCGGTAACGGAATATAACTGTCCACTGCATCCATCAGTTCCATGATCTTTTCAACCCATTGCGGCTCTTTATTGAGGCCGCCCAGTGCTGAACCCTGGATAACAGGAGCATTGGCGCCATCAAAACCGTAGAAGGTAAGAAGATCTCGGATTTCCATTTCAACGATCTCGAGTAACTCGGGATCATCCACACTGTCGCATTTATTCATAAAAACAACCAGCTTGGGTACTCCAACCTGACGGGCAAGCAGGATATGCTCGCGGGTCTGTGGCATGGGACCATCGGTTGCTGCTACCACAATAATGGCGCCGTCCATCTGGGCTGCACCGGTAACCATATTCTTAATATAGTCGGCATGTCCGGGGCAATCAACATGAGCATAATGACGATTGGCCGTCTGGTACTCAATATGAGCCGTGTTAATCGTGATTCCGCGTGCTTTTTCTTCCGGTGCGTTGTCGATCGAATCGAAAGATCTGAACTCAGATAAACCTTTATCTGCCAAAACTAAGGTGATGGCAGCGGTCAAAGTGGTTTTACCATGGTCGATGTGGCCAATCGTGCCAACATTGACATGGGGTTTGTTGCGATTGAATTTTTCTTTTGCCATTTTAATAAAGTTTAATTACAATTGGTATTTGGGTTAATTAATGTGGAGCCTTTGAGCAGAATTGAACTGCTGACCCCTTCCTTACCAAGGAAGTGCTCTACCCCTGAGCTACAAAGGCGAAGTGGTTGTGGGTAATGAACTGGAGCGGAAGACGGGGCTCGAACCCGCCACCTGAAGCTTGGAAGGCTTCCGCTCTACCAAATGAGCTACTTCCGCAAGTGGGGAGAGGAGGATTCGAACCTCCGAAGGCTGCGCCAACAGATTTACAGTCTGCCCCATTTGACCGCTCTGGTATCTCCCCCAATACACCGGACCAATGTCCAGGGTGAAAATTCATTCTTTCAAAGAACTGAGCCGATGGACGGACTCGAACCGCCGACCAGCTGATTACAAATCAGCTGCTCTACCAGCTGAGCTACATCGGCAATCGATTTCCCTTTTAAAAAAGGACTGCAAAAGTATAAACAATTTGAATAGGAAACAAATCTTTTTTCACAAAGATTATGCCATAAATAAAAAGAGGTAGTCCACAACCAGACTACCTCCCTTGTAATCAGTAATTTAACTTTACATATGGCGAACTTTCTCTTTATATTTTACCAGTTGTTTTCTTAATGCTTCTGCTGCGGAATCAATGGCCGCTTCAAAAGTCGTAGCCTCCTTTTTGGCAAACAAATCATAACCCTTGATAATCAAACGAATTTCAGCAATCTTATTTTCCCTGTCTTCCGAATTTTCCACTTTAAGCATCACCTCGCTACCAATCACTCCCTCAAAAAATGTGTGCAGTTTTTCTAATCTTTCCTTAATAAAAGCTTCCAGTTTTTTGTCTGCCTTGAAATGGACTGCATTGATTGTAACATTCATTACGACCTCCTTTTTTACGCCTTTGGATGGGCTTGTTTATAAATTCTCTTTAATTTATCAATGGTATTATGTGTATAAACCTGAGTAGCTGAAAGGTTCGCATGGCCAAGTAATTCCTTGACAGCGTTCAGTTCAGCTCCGTTATTGAGCAAATGCGTGGCAAAAGTATGCCGCAACACATGCGGGCTTTTTTTATCCAGGGTGGTAACATCCTTCAGATGACTGCACACGATAAGGTAAACGAGTTTTGGATAGATCTTCCGGCCCTTATTCGTAAGAAAAAGTTCCGGGCAGAAATTAAATTCCCGGTCTTTTAATTGAAGGTAATCCCTGATCAAGACATCCAATTTCTTACTGAACGGAATCAGCCGTTCTTTATTTCTTTTTCCCAATACTTTTATGGTGCTTTTTTGAAAATCAATATCCTCCACCTTCAGGTTCACCAACTCCGAAAGCCTTATTCCGGTTGAATAAAACATCTCTACAATCAATTTATCCCTCATTCCAGGATAACCTTCAGGCCAGGAATCAGAATCCAAAAGCAATTCCATTTTTTCACGTTCGATAAATACCGGAAGACGTTTGGCAGTTTTGGGGGAAATAATTTTCAGCAGGGGATTCGTTTCCAATATCCCTTCACGGATCAAAAATTTGTAGAATGATTTTAATGTGGTAAGTTTCCGATTGATGGACCGGGCAGAAATCTTATTTTCCATCAAAAAAACCATCCAGGAACGAATCATGGGTGGATTCACCTTGCAGATATCGCTTTCATTATACTGATTGGAAAGATAATCGAAGAACTGATCCAGGTCGCCCGCGTATGCAGTGACAGTGTGGGGGGAGTATCTCTTTTCGAACTGAATGTATGCTATGAACCGTTCCTTCACTGTGCAAAAAAAAAGAAGAAATTCTGTTGACGTGGAACAAAAGATAAATATACAAAGATATTTACCTCAACACAATTTCTTCTATAAAAAAATTACCTGTTTACCTGGCTTCTTCTTCAGTATGAAGTTGCTGAATGTAAATAGCCTTTTGAATACCATCTCTTTTTTTAACGGAAGGCTTGGTAAATTTCTGACGTTCACGCAGTTCTTTCACAACACCGGTTTTTTCGAACTTACGTTTTAGTTTTTTTAGCGCTCTATCAATGCTTTCGCCTTCTTTAACAGGTACGATAATCATACGATTCTCTCTCTTTCTTGTTAATATTAAATACTTGAAATTCTTAAAAGGCTGCAAAATTACGATGCTTAAACGACAATTCCAAATAAAAATACCCGCAACCAAACCATTCCTCTTAAATGGATTGGTTTGGGATGACCCTTCAAAGGTTTTTTAAAATAAAATCGGTCATCCGCCGGTACAGGTGATAAGTCGTGTTCTTCCCGGTATATATGCCGTGGTTACTGTTGGGATAAAATTGCGACTCAAATTGTTTATTGGCAGCAACCATCGCTGTCATAAAATCGTAGGAATTCTGCGGATGCACATTGTCGTCAGACATCCCGTGAATCAGTAATAATTTTCCTTTAAAATCTTCCACATGGTTATTCGGTGAATTTTCCTCATACCCATCCGGGTTTTCCTGAGGCGTCCGCATAAACCTTTCGGTATAAATATCATCATAATATTTATAATGGGTTACCGGAGCAATTGCGACACCGAACCTGAAAAAATCCGAAGCTCTCGTAAGACAGCTTAAGGCCATAAACCCACCGTAACTCCATCCCCAAATTCCTATATGGTCTTTATCGACACAGGAAAAACTGCCAAGGTATTTAGCAGTTTCCATCATGTCTTCCGTCTCAAGTTTTCCAAGCCGGAGGTAGGTCAGCTTTTTAAACGCTGCTCCCCGGCCGGCGGAACCCCTGGGATCAACATCGATCACAATGATACCATTCTGCGCCAGAAAACGGTTCCAGAATGATGCGGTTCGCCAGGAATTGAGAACACTCTGGGAGCCAGGCCCCCCATATACTGAAAATAAAACCGGATATTTTTTCAAGGAGTCAAAATCCGGTGGTTTAATCATCCAGGCATTCAATTCATAATTCTGAGGCGTTTTCACCGTGAAAAATTCAACCTTTGCAAGATTGTATCCCTTCATTTTCCCGATCAGCTTTGAGTTGTCCTGCAGAACACGGATCACCTCTCCCCCGGACCGGTTCACCGTGATATAAGGAGGTGTATTTGCATCAGACCAGCGGTTGATGAAATATTGAAATGTGGAACTGAATTCAGGGGTGTTGGTCCCTGACCGGTCAGAAAGCTTCTTTTTTTTCTTTCCATCCAGTGTGACGGAATAAACATCCCTGTTTAGCGGGGATGACTCATCAGACTGAAAGAAAACAAGTCCGTTCGGCTCATCAATTCCGTAAAGGTCGGTTACTTCCCAGTTTCCTGTAGTGAGCTGACGGATCAGGCTTCCATCCAGCTTGTAATGGTATATATGACGAAATCCGTCCTTCTCACTGGTCAGGATAAAGCTCTTGCCATCCCTGAAAAATTTCAGGTGGTCATTGATTTCTATATAAGCTTTGTCAACCTCCGTATAGATCACCCTGGTTTTACCCGACTCTGAATCAGCGAGAAGGATTTCCAGCTTATTTTGATGGCGATTCATGCGGTAAAGGGCAAGCTGTTGCGGATCAGGGGTCCATTTAATCCTCGGGATATAGATCGTGCTATCGGTCCCGATTTCAACCTTGAGGGTCCTTCCTGTTGAAAGCTTATAAATATGAATGCTGATCTTTGCGTTGGTTTCTCCCGGAACCGGATATTTATAACGGTAATTGCCCGGATAAAGTTCACCATACTGCTCAAGGTTATATTCTTTAACCTTAGTCTCATCAAAACGATAAAATGCAAGTTTCGAACCATCGGGCGACCATTCGAAGGCCCTCAGAAATTCAAATTCTTCTTCATTGACCCAATCCGGAACCCCATTGATGATCTCATTATCCCGGCCATCGCCTGTGATCTGGATTTCATTATCCGAAAGCAAGTCCTTTATAAATATATTATTCCCCCGGACAAAGGCAATTTTCGAATCGTCAGGAGAAAAAGTCGCGACCCTTTGCTTTCCGTTTTCAGACAATGGCGTCAGGATTCCGGTTTTCAGATCAAAAATGTAATAATAAGCCCATTCCGAATAACGGTAAATTTCCTCCCGGTCGGTGGCAAACAGAATCCTGGACTCATCATTGCTAAAAGTATATTTTGTCATTTCAATGGATTCCGTTTTTCCGGCAGGGACCAGTTGCCCGGCTTTTACAATAAGCTTTGAAAAAATACCGGTTTCATACTCGTATTCATTGAGGCTGTCTTTTTTCAACTGGCAAAAATGCATGCCATCTTTCATAGAATACAAACCATCGATTCCCTTTGAAGCAAATATTCTTAATTTAACCACATCATCGAAATCCATGGTTTTCTTCATTCCCTGGGAAAAAATCAATTCCGGGAAGATTAAAACAAAGGCAAGAAGAAGATTTATTTTGTATCGGGTGCTCATTTCACATGTTTTTATAAATGCATTAACTTTGGGCTTCAAATGTAGAAAATTATGCAAAAGGAAATCGGAACTTTCGATGTATACCATAAAACCCTCGATAAACTTAAAGGAGAAGGGATTTTATTGCTGGCCGGAAATCCTCCAAACCCCATGACCATTGGCTGGGGCACCCTGGGAGAAATCTGGCATATACCCATTTTTACCGTACTGGTCCGCCCCACCCGTTTCACCTTTAATCTGATGGAAAATTCCAGATCATTCTCTGTCTGTATTCTACCCGATCACCTTACCAAGAAGGTAGCTTTTTGCGGTTCCGTTTCAGGACGGGATACCGATAAAATCAAAAACTGTGGCTTTACCCTTGAGAAAGGAATTCGCATTGACACTCCGAACATTGCTGAATCTGACTTTCATTATGAGTGCAGGATGGTGCATAAGCATCCGCTGAACGCATCCAGGCTCGACCCTGCAATTGACGCCCGGTTTTATCCTGAAAAGGATTACCATACAGTATATTACGGAGAAATTGTCGGCGTTTTTCGACATTAGAAAAAAGAATGCTTATATTTGCCGCTCAATGGGATGTTAGCTCAGTTGGTTTAGAGCATCGCCTTGACAGGGCGGGGGTCGTGGGTTCGAATCCCTCACATCCCACAGGAAAATATGGGCTTTCGGATAATCCGGAAGCTTTTTTTTATACACAATGATTTGTTTACAACTCTTTTTGTAATGCTCCTAACCTAACTGAATTTTCAGCAACTTGCCAGGAAATAATGAAGATTAATGGATACAGAAGAATACAAAATTTTAGCGGTTGATGATAACCCGAAAAACCTTAAGGTCCTGGCTGCGCTTCTTTCAAGCAATAATTTTCTGGTCGACTACGCTTTTTCCGGAAAAGAAGCATTGAAACTGATCGGAGAAGAAAATTATGACGTGATCCTTCTGGATGTGATCATGCCGGAAATGGATGGTTTTGAAACCTGCCAGAAAATCAAACAGGATGAAAAAAACAAGGACCTTCCTGTAATTTTTCTGACTGCAAAAACTGAAACCGAAAGCATCATCCATGGATTTCATTGCGGAGGTTATGATTACGTGACCAAACCTTTTCAGAGCACCGAACTGCTTGCAAGGGTTAAAACCCATGCTGAGCTTAAACAACACCGTGACCGTCAGAAGGAAATAAACCGATGGCTGGAAGAAAAAGTGAAGGCAAGGACAAAGGAGCTTAGTGAAACCAACAAAAAACTCGAAAAAGCCAACCGGGAACTTCAATCCCTGGACCGGGCAAAAAACGAGTTCCTCCGGATGATTAACCATGAAATAAGAACTCCTTTGAATGCCATCCTCGGATTTACTACCATGCTGAAAGACGAGTTAAAGTCAACCCCGATCTTTGAGATGGTAGAATTTCTCGACATCGCATCCATAAGGCTGGAAAAATTTTTAATGGTTGTACTCCAGATCACGGAATTGATCACCAGGGATAAACCGGTGGAATCTGAATTAATTCTTGTGAAAGAATTGATCGTTGTTGCCCAGTCAAACATGAAGGAATCCTTATTGGATAAAAAATTACGCGTTGAGATTGAAGGGGATGCCTTTAATATTCAAATTCCCGGGAATAAAAAACTGCTTCAGGCTTGCTTTGATTCCATTCTTGACAATGCCATTAAATACTCTCCCGTAAAAGGCATCATCCGGTTTCATGCCTCCTCCGCAGAGGATCAGGTAGTGGTTGAATGCACGGATCAGGGTCAGGGATTTAGCGAAAAAGCCCTGGGTGACCTTTTCAAATTTTTCGCAGTTGGAGAACAGCATGTAGATCAGAATGCCGGACTTGGCCTGGCCCTTGTAAAACTGATCATGGACACCCATCATGGAAATATTGAAATAAGGAATAATGGCACAAAAGGATCAAATGTCCGGCTTATATTTCCTGTTAAAAAGCTACCTTTGCTTTCCTGAACGACCATAAAAGTAAATCATGAGAATTACGCTTTTCGGAGCGGCCGGAGATGTGACCGGAACCGCTTATTATATCCTGACTGAGAAAGCCAGGATCATGGTGGATTGTGGAATCTTCCAGGGAGGAAAAAAATCCGAAGTGAAGAACAGGAAGGCTCCACCCCTTGACTACAGAAGCCTGAATGCCATTCTTCTGACCCATGCGCATCTGGATCATTGCGGACGTCTGCCGCTCACCATCAGGGAAGGATTTTCCGGCCCGATCTATGCCACCCCTGCTACCATTGACCTCACAGCACTTATTCTGCGAGATGCTTTAAAGGTTCAGACCTATGACCTGGAAAAGCTCAACCGGATGAGGGTACGCCAGGGTAAGGCAAAAGTGGAAGCGCCATATGATGATGAAGATGTTGAAAAAATCATTCGGTTAATGCGTCCCCTGCCTTACCATGAAGCATATACAATCGCTGAAGACCTTCAAGTGATTGTCGATGAAGCTGGTCACATTATGGGTTCCGGGAGCCTGAAACTGATTGCCACAGAGAACGGTGTCTCCAAATCTGTTGTTTTTTCCGGCGACCTTGGTCCCAAAGGACTCCCGATTGTAAGGGATTCCGAACCCTTCAGGGAAGCTGACATGGTTTTTATGGAATCCACATATGGAGACCGCGATCATAAACCACTTCAGGATACCATCGATGAAACCATTGAAATTATCAGGCAGGCACTTCAGACAAAAGGAAAAATCCTCGTTCCTTCCTTTGCAGTAGGAAGAACACAGGACATCATTTATTATATTGAACAGGCTTTCAGGAAAGGAGGATTGCCCCGGTTTCCGATATACATTGACAGTCCCATGGCCATAGAAGCCTCCCGTATTTATATGAGTCATGCTGAATTATTTGACGATGAGATGAAAGAATTCGTCAGCAGCGGAGAAATGCAGCGCGATAAAGGTTTTATACATCCCACTCCCAGCGCGGAAGAATCCAAGAAACTCAATGACCTGACTGGTCCCTGTATGATCATAGCCGGTTCCGGAATGTGTAATGCAGGAAGGATTCTTCATCACCTGAGGCATAATCTCTGGAATTCCGCAACCTCGGTTTTAATTGTTGGCTACCAGGCCAAAGGCACCTTGGGAAGGAAACTGGTGGACGGAGCGGAATCCGTTAAAATTTACGGTGAATCTATTGCAGTCCATGCCAGTATTCATAAACTGGGAGGTTTCAGCGCCCATGCCGGGCAGACCGACCTGCTGAATTGGTTTAATGCGCTCGCCCCCTGCAGGCCAAAAGTGGTTCTGACACATGGCGAAGACAGGGGCAGGATTCCACTGGCAAAGATCCTGGAGGAGCAATACGGGATACGCGCACTCCTCCCTCAATATGGAGAAAGCATTGATTTATAGGAAAATAATTACTTTCCGTTATCCAGGTACTTTTTAATCAGGTCCAGCATCTCATTAGCCCGGATAGGCTTTGCAATAAATTCACAGCATCCGGCAGCCAGGGCCGCGTCCCGATCTTCATCTGCTGCATAGGCTGTTTGAGCAATCACAGGAAGGTCTTTTCTAATGGACAGGATTTTTCTGGTCGTTTCAAGTCCATTCATCCCCGGAAGACGGATATCCATCAAAACAATGTTGAAAATTGAATTCTTCATACACATATCGAGGGCATCTTCTCCTTTTTCAGCATGATAAATCTTTGCTTTGGTAGGTCTTAGTAAGACATCCAGGTAATTGAAGTTGATGTGATCATCTTCCACCACCAAAATTGATTTTCCATTCCAATCGTATAGCCAGCTGGGATTCATAGAATAGTTTTAGAATATGAAGCCAAAAATACTTCTTTTTAATTAATTTTTCATTCCAGGGGTTCTGCTCATATTGCTTATCTTCGTTTTTTGAAACCATTCATGATGCAAAACACGTTTCGCCGTACAAAAATTGTTGCCACTTTAGGCCCTGCAAGCAGTTCTGCGGAAATGATCAGAAAGCTGATAGAAGCCGGAATGGATGTAGCCCGTCTTAACTTTTCACATGGTGATTATGAAGACCATTCCAGGGTGATTCAATGTTTACGTGACATTTCCAGGGAACTTGACAAACCCATCACCATTCTTCAGGATCTGCAGGGACCCAAGATTAGGGTTGGTATACTACCGCATGGAAAAATTGAAATCAGGCCGGGAGAAACCCTTACTTTACTTCCTGAATCTGAATTTAAAGGTCAGCCGGGAAGCATCCCCATTGATTATCCCTTTCTTGCTGAAGAAGCAAGGAAAGGGATGCAGGTACTGCTCGCAGATGGATTGTTTGAACTCGAAGTAACCGGGGTAGATAAAAATAGCGTTCACTGTAAGGTTGTGGAAGGAGGTTGCCTTTCCAGCCGGAAAGGAGTGAATTTCCCAAATCTGAATCTGAAGCTCCCTTCCCTTACCGAAAAAGACATACGCGATCTGGAATTCGGGCTATCCCGGGATGTGGACTGGATTTCCCTGAGTTTCGTCCGTTCTGCTGAAGATGTCAGGGTTCTAAAGCGATTGATCCGCGATAAAGGTTATAGTAAGCCAGTAATTGCAAAAATAGAGAAGCCACAGGCCATTGACCATCTTGAGGAAATTGTGGACGAAGTCAATGGAATTATGGTTGCACGCGGCGACCTGGGGGTTGAAATGTATCCTGAAAGAGTTCCCATGCTTCAGAAAAGAATCATTGAACTATGTAACCGACAGGGAAAACCCGTGATTACTGCAACCCAGATGCTGGAGAGCATGATCCATGAACCCAGGCCAACCCGTGCGGAAGCCAGTGATGTAGCCAATGCCATCATCGATGGCACCGATGCCATCATGCTTTCCGGTGAAACAGCCATGGGCGAATTCCCGGTGAAGGCAGTGGAAATGATGGTCCGAATCGCACTGGATGTGGAAGCTAAGATAAAGTTCAAGGTTTATCCCCCAAGCAGTCAGACGGAAGTGTTTGCACTTAGCCAGGCAGCAGATCAGATCGAAGACCTGATCCATCCCCGTTGCATTGCGACGCTGACCACCAGCGGCCGGAGTGCACAGGCTGTGGCAGCCAACCGTCCGTCTTCTCCCGTATTTGCACTTACCACGCATTTACAGGTTTATCATGCCCTGAACCTGTTGTGGGGGATCCACCCTTTGCTGATCCATGAACATCCTGATACCTTTGAAGAGATGGTAGGCTTATGTGAATCGACGCTGACTGAAAGGCAAATGATAAACCGGGGAGACAAAATGATCGTTCTTGGGGGAATTCCGGGTCATCAAGCCGGTGGAACTAATTTTATTAAAATTCACACCGTAAAATAAAATGCTAATTTTTTCTTAATCAAATAATAAATTTAAGAAAAAAGGGATCCCATTACCGGACAATCAGACACAATCCAACTTTCAGATTAAACATTGAAAGACTCTTTGAAATCATGTCATTATAAAGGTCGATCTTGTTGGTGGTCCACTTATAATTAAAAGCCACCAGTGCACCCCAGCTGGAAAAGTTCCCGAATTTTATCAGGGCTCCCACCTCAGGGGTCAGGGAAAAATCCCAGCGTGTGATATACTTGTCTATTTCCTGGACCATTAAGTGATGTTCCATGTAATCTCCGCCAATCCCGAGACTTGCATAAGGAGAAATAAGTTTATCGGGAATAAAATGATAGCCGATCACCGCCTGAAAAGGAACCATCCAGGTAAAGCGATAATTTGTAGCCGTGACAGCTTCCCCGTTATCGTTGTAGAAAGTCTGATAGGGATAATTCTGACCCACACGCTGCCATGCAAGGTTAAAACCCGCTGTCAAGCCATTTAGCACAAGGAATCTGCCGCCCAGATCAAAACCTGCAGGACTGGCATTTCCGACCCATTTATTAAAATCACCCAGGGTAAAAGTGGTATTCCATGAAAAGGAGTAATAGCTTTTTGGTGTAAATCCCAAACCGGTTGTTTCCTGTGCACGGGTATAACCGTTAAAAAGTACAAAAACTGAGAGAACTAATATGATCTTTTTCATATCGCTTTTCTTTTTAGGAGATTAATTTTGAGGGAACCCTTTGGTTTGTTTAAAAGCCTGATCGATACTCTGTGTGATCTGGCCGATGGAGTGATCACTCGTGAGCAGGGCCCGGATATATGCATTCCAGCGGATGTACAAAGTATCCCCCGGCATAATATCCTTACGGTCAACCATGTCGATCAGAAGGGTTCCGGTGGAATAGGAAGTTATATAAGTCGGATAATACGGGTAATAATATCCGCCTCCGCCCCAATACCAGGGAGGATAATAACCAGGGTATCCCCAATACCAGCCAGGATAATAAACCTGTGTATTCACATTCTTTACGACCACCACATTGATACCCAGGTCGGGGTTCTGGTTTTTTGCAACCTTTTGATAACCCCTGTTCGTCATATTCAGGGAAATCTGGTTTAAAACAGCAATCGCTTCAGCATCAAGAACTTTCCCGCTGTCCTTTGGGGCAATATATGCAATTGAATCTACGATGGAAAACGTTGTAAAGCGGTTGAATTTCACATTGGTGTCATACTTGGTGTAAATCACCAGATCTTCCAGCAGCCTGTCGGAAGCGGCAGGATACTTGGAGCAGGCTGCCATCATGATCAAACCTGCAATAAAAAAGGTCAGGAAAAGCTTTGTCTTCATAATTCAGATTTTAAGGAACAAATATAAATGTTTATTCAATAAGACAAGTGGAGAAATATTAAAGTTGCACGGCACAAACCGCCTGAACAGAATACATCCAGTCGGCCGCTTTCCCGAAATTGAAAATCTTCGCCTCCCCTCCTACCCTCCAGCGTTTGCCAAACGGATAAAGATAGGAACCTGAAAACTGGTAATTCGACAATGACCATACGGTGCTGTTTATTTGCTGGTCAATGCCTGTTACTTTATTGAACATGGCTGCAAGTCCGGCTCCGGCACTCAAATAAAAATGATCCACAATCCGCATTCTGACCGTAAGCAGCAAGGGTATAACCGACATGCTGGCCTGACCGGCAACATCAGTATAGGTTTTGCTTTTTACCTTATACAATTTATAAAATCCAGATTCCAGTCCCAAACTCAGCCGGTGTTCAGGTTCCCAGAAGAATTTCAGGGAAACTCCGGCAAAATCGATAGCAGCATTGTCTTTCCCGATTTCAAGGGAATTAATAAAATGAGTCCAGCCTACCCCAATAGCGAGTGAATAATGATTAAGCGAGACGCTGGTACTGTCTTTTTTTCCGGCAAAAACATCCGATAGCGAAAGAAATAGGAGTATAAGGATCAGGATTTGTTTTTTTGTCATATTCTTACTCTTGAATATAATGATAGTAGGCCACAACACTCGGATAATTGGTCAGCAATCCGTCAAAATGACCTTGGCTGATAAAATTTTGAATCCAGGAAATGCCATCAATGGTCCAGGTCACCACAAGCTTTCCTTCATTGTGCATCTGCTGTACAAGGTCGTTCTGGGTTCCCAGGGTCCAACGCGGGGCCCATACCATAGAATTTACCATTCTCACGTCATCCACAGAGAGCTCACAAAGAGAAGGGATGCTGAGATAATCAGGATATGTCATGAGGTCGTTCAGGACATCGGCAGAAGGAATCCCGACCACCACTTTAAGGTCACGTCCATGATCGTGAGCTCTTTGCAGGATACGTTTCTGGATTGGAATGACCTGCGACATGGCATCTTTGTTGGCTTTCATGTCGAGGTAAACAAACCGCAGCAGGGTGCTGTCGACTGTAAAAATCAGAGCATCCTCAAGGGTGGGGATTTTTTCTCCATGTATCAGGCGGACGAATGCCGAAAGCTGGTTCCAGGTATAGTTTTCGACCGGTCCGGCAAGCGGACCTTTCCGGGTCAGGCGAATATTAAGATCGGGATCATGATAAAGAAAGGGCACTCCATCCCTGCTCAGGCGTACATCCACTTCAATACCGGTAGAACCCAATCTTTCCGTGAAGTTGATCATTTCAATGCTGTTCTCTGAAACCGGCAGGCGATCGGAGGTACGGCCTCCGGAACGATGGGCGAGAATATAAAAATTGCTGTTTTTGACCTGATCGGAAAAGGAACGCAGAAACACCAGGGTCAGTGGTTTATCAGGAATTCCTGATTGAATGCCATAGGCTCCTCTGATGACAATTTTCTGATTCACATCGCCGGCCACGATCATCGTTCCCCCCTCATCCCTGGAAATATAGAAAGAGGCAAGGCCGGTACCATCATTGTATCCGTTACGCCAGTATCCTTGCAGCATCACGACGGAATCAAGCCGGCCAACCTGCATCACAAAGTATTTACCATTTCCGCATGCCATCGACAAACCGCTGCGGTTCCACTTGAGGATGATGCGATCGCCGTAGAAATCGGACCCTGAAGCCACAGTATAAACGCCCTCCATCAGCAGTTTTGAAGAAGTCTTTAAAGGGTAGGTCTCGCTCATGATAGAGTTGGGCCCTGCGATAGGGATGGGTACTGTATAATCCTTATTGCAGGAAAAAATCAGCAAAGGAAAACCCAAAAAAACCAATATTTTCAGTCTCATAATATCCAGCTAAATGAAAGTTCAGGAATATGATAAAAGCGGTTAAAGGTGGAAAATAACAGCCAGGTCGGCCAGTAGAATTTTTCATAATTATCTTTAAGTCCGATTACGAAAACATGGTTCTTCCATAACCGCTGTTCAATATAAAATGCAGCGGTGAACCCGTTAAAATAATTCTTTGTATGCACAACTTCATTTTCACCGGTCTTCATGGTTATATTGGCAAGAAACACGGCCTCTCCTTTCAAAGTGAAAGCCATTTTCTTCAGTTTATAACCTATTGAAATATTGGGATAATGCATCCATACCTTCGCGTTATTGTCGAATCCGAACTGACGGAGTTGTCCATATACGAATGCGACATCCCAACCCAGGTTGAAATAAAAGTTTTTCACTCCGTATCCGAAACGGGGACCAAGGGAAAACTGATTTGAAACTACGATGGTGGTAACATCCCCTTCCAGCGAAAATCTCCATGGAAGTCCGAAAGTCATATGAATATTGACCAGGGGCGCCTGAATGGCATTTTCCAGCAGGTCCATGGGAGGTTTAACCAGCGACAAACCAGCAGCAATCTGAAATCCCCACTTCTTATAATGATGCGGAAAACGCATGCTGTGCATGGTGATGTCGAAGGTGTCCTTTTTCTCCTGGGCATCAATCGCATTGAAGGAAAAGGAAAGGATAAGAAAAAAAAGGATTTTCCGGCAAGCCTGAAACAGACACATTTGTCGCATACAGAATAGCTTAAGAAAGTTCATTTATTTTAAAAAAGTGGTAGCCCCAGGCTGGCAAACCGATGTACAAACCGGGTTGCAACATTTCCTCCCCGATTCGGTTATAAGTAACTTCCGATAAAAGGTCAAAAAGTTCCCAATTTTTACCGCGGAGTTCTTCCCAGTAAAACCTTACCTTACCTTGTGATTCCCGGTCGCAAAAATTGATCACGACCAGGTAACGGTCGCTTTTTAGTTTCCATGTCCAGGCAAAAAAGTTCAGAAAATTGTCATTGTCAGCCCAACCACAGCATTCGCAAAGCTGCCATTCGCCCTCATGAAAAGCAGGTCCCGCAATGATCTTCAATATTTTCAAATAAAATTCCCGGGATTCAGTATCTGTCATTTCTTCGGGTCTTCTGCATAAAAACACCGGTAACCTGACTTTCCTTCCTTCAAACTGACCTTCATAAAAAAGACGGGCGCCGGGTAAGGTTGATACGGCAAGGATGGCAGCCTGCCTTTTATTATTTTTAAATAAAGCCGCTGCCCTTGGCTCGTCATGGTTCTCAATGAACCTCAGAAGTTTGAATTGAAAAGTCCTTTCTGCCTTTAAGTGCTCGCGTACCAAAACCGGATCTCCATGTTCCAGACGATCGTATAACCGCTTGTCGTAGCAATAATCAAACCCCTGCTCCTGAAGCTCCCATTCAAGATCCCAATAGGCTTCCGCGATGAACAGAAAACCCGGAAAAGCATTTTTCACGGGAGGAATCAGCCCGTCCCAATAATCGGTTAAGGGTACAGCGCCTGCACGTTCTCCCCATGTTTTTACAAACACCTGATTCATCAACAGCATCGCCATATCGCAGCGGATTCCGTCGCACAGGGAGGCAATTTTCATGACCGTATCCAGCGAGGCTTTACGAAAACCGGGATAAAAAGCATTCACTTGAATTACGTCCTGCCAGGCTGGATAGTATGGGTCTTTACCGCATGCAAAAATTTTTTCACCGATATTGGTGAAAGTTACAGGATCCTTCGTGAGGTCTTCTGCATGGCCCTGAATAAAATATTCAGGGTGCTTTTTGATCCATGGATGATCCTGAGCCAGGTGGTTGGGTACATAATCAAGGATCAGCCGGATCCCGCGAAGGGCCAATTGCTGACGGGCCATAGCAAGGCCTTCCATTCCTCCCAGACGTCCGTCCACCGTATAGTCTCCCACACAATAGGGGGAACCAATGTTGTCTTCAGGTATAAAATCTTCCAATGCGCTGTGGAAGTCGGCAAGATTTCCCGGATGCTGATTGGAAATATCAATTCCAGCCCGGCTCCGCTTCCACACCCCCATCAACCATACGGCATCTACATACAGTCCGGACAATGAATCCCATGTTTCTTCAGGAACATTGGAGAGCGTAACCACGACCTTTAACTTCTGGCTTAGCTCTTCAAGCCAGACCCAGGTATTGATCTCGTAAATAACCGGATTTTTAGGCCATTCATTCATTGGTGAAAGGTAATTATTTTTTTATAATTAAAAAAACTTTCAGGTTTGGGTCGGAATTCCCTTTTACTTTCCTATTTTTGGATTGAATTTGGGGCACTTCAAATATTGAATTTCCGAGGTGGAACATCAGAAAACATTTTTATGAGTACACAAAAAAAACACTGGATTTTTTCATTTAAGCCTTTCTTTTTTTCCATGATCATTTATCTGGCAGGGGTTCTGTTATATACAGCCTTGACAGTTTACGAAGCAAAAGCCCCCATTTTTGCCGGAGGTAATACCAGGCTTTTACTGACAATCCTGCTGAAATCATTATTTTTTCTTCTGATATTTATTCCGGTGCTGCTGGCCATAAGAAATTCTTATAAGAAAAATGCCCTTCGACTGGAAACCCTGATTGCCGAACTCCTTCAGACCAAAGGAGAGTTACTTGACTATAAAGCCAATCTTGAAGATCTGATTAATTCCCGGACCCGGCAACTGCAAAACGAAATTGCTGAAAGAAAAGCAGTGGAAGAAGAATTAAAAAAGGCAAAAGAACTGGCCATTCATGAAAACAAAGCAAAATCCACTTTCCTCTCGAATATGAGCCATGAAATCAGAACCCCAATGAGCGGCATGATCGGGATGGCTAATATTTTAAAGGAAACCCAGTTGACACCCGAACAAAGAGAATATCTCGAGATCATTGAAATATCAGGCAACAACCTGCTGTCAATCATCAATGATATTCTTGATTTTTCAAAGATTGAAGCAGGCCAGGTGGAATTGGAAAATATTCCATTTATCCTGAGCCAGCAGGTAGAAGAAGTGACCAAAATTCTTCATCTCAAAGCAGAAGGAAAAGGACTGAAACTCTTTTTCAGTCTCTCTCCTGACCTTCCATCTAAAATTAAAGGAGACCCTGTGAGGTTCAAGCAGATCATCATGAATCTTACCAACAATGCCATTAAATTCACCGAAAACGGTAGTATTACCATTGATGTCAGGGTTGTTTCCGAGCAAGACTCACATATCAAGCTACGTTGCAGCGTAAAAGATACCGGTATTGGAATTTCAGAGAACGGGAGGACGAAATTATTCAAGGAATTTTCACAGACCGATGCTTTTACGGCACGGAAATACGGGGGCACCGGGCTGGGCTTAAAGATATCCAAAGACCTCGTTTTATTAATGGGCGGTGAAATCGGGGTGGAAAGCGAAGAAGGATCAGGTTCTACATTCTGGTTTACGGCTGTTTTCGATAAAATAATTTCTTCAGAAATAGAAAAATTCGATCTGGAAGAAAAGAAAAAGATGGCCAAACCTTTTCCCATCCTTCTGGTCGAGGATAATTATATCAGCCAGAAAGTAGCCAAAACTTTTCTGGAAAGAGAAGGGTATTCTGATATTGATGTTGCCGAGAATGGAAAAGTTGCGATCAAACTGCTTCATGAAAAAGCCTACCCCATTATTCTGATGGACATCCGAATGCCCGTTCTCGATGGAATGGAAGCGACCAAAAAAATCCGCAGTTTTGAAAAATCCAATCCCGACAGAAAACCTGCTTTCATTGTTGCCTTTACCGCCTATGCTGTTGAAGGAGATCGGGAACGTTTTCTGGAAGCCGGTATGGACGATTATATTTCAAAGCCTTTCCAGCCCGAGGAAGTGATCCGGGTGATTGAAAAATATGCGGCCCGCATCCGCATGCAATCTCAGCGCACCCTGAACATTTTGCTGGCAGAAGACAATAAAATCAACCAGAAAGTGGCTACCAAGACCCTTGAAACTTTTGGTCATAAAGTCGATGTGGTTGAAAATGGCCTTGAGGCCGTTGAGAAATTTAAAACCCAGGAGTATGATCTGATTATGATGGATATGGAAATGCCTGAAATGGATGGACTGGATGCCACCATGGTTATCCGGAAACTGGAAGAAGATTTTTTGCTTCAGGGACTCCGCAGAAAAAGGGTGAAAATTGTCGCGCTCACCGCACACAGCACCAATGATGACAGGGAACGCTGCCTGAAAGCAGGAATGGATGATTATGTCAGTAAGCCATTTCGTCAGGCTGAAATTGCCCAGGCACTGGCCATTTAATTTTTCAACTCTTTACTTAAATAGAATTTTCCTTACCAGTTTGTCATTTCCGCTTATCAATGCCAGAATCCCTGTTATTGTTCCTGAATTTACGGCAATATTTGCATCGGCTGCGGATATTTCCTTCCTCGCGAGCAATCTGCCGTTCAAATCAAACAGGCTAATCACTCCCCTGAAACCAGGAGGCAGGTTGTTTAAAAACACACCCCCGGGACCTGAGACTATTTGTATCTGGTTCAGCAGGTTCTCAGGGATGGATACTCCGGTTTGTCCGGCTGCAATTGATTTCCCGCTCTCATCATTCAATGCAGCTTCATAGAGATAAAAAATCCCATGAAAAATGTCGAACTTTATTGAAATCCAACCGTAATTAACCGATCCACTTGATTCATTGATCAACTCAAAACCAATGTAAGTTAAGGCGTTTGAAGGCATGTGAAAAGTATCCATATGGACCAGCAGGAAGCTTCCGGCCATATAATTCAAAGCCTCATTGATGGAATCTCCAAGCTGGAAAAAATTCAGGGTATTCACCTGATTTTCATAACACAAAGTAGCATTCGTTTCTGGCTGGACTTCAAGATCATGAAATAAAAAATTTCCGGAAAATGTCAAATCTGCCACTCCATCCTTATTCACATCCACGGTTTTTATCCAATCCGTTGCCAGGGGATTATGCTGATGGAAATTTAAATCAGTGTAGATAATACCTGCGGATATCTTACTGCAGATAAGAAAGCTGAATAAAAAACCATATAAATATTTCATAAAATTCCTTTTAAATCCGAAGTGTAAATATAATAAATAATTACCGGACGGATCAACAAGCCATTTCTCCCGAGTTTTTCCATGCGGAGAGCAGGTCATATGCACCTTTGACAACAACCTTCAAACCGGTGGAGGGCAGGCCCTGGGGAAGGGTGATGGAATAAAAACCCTCCCCGGAATCTCCCACACTTACCGGGATCGCTTTAAAATCATAAATCAGTTTCCCTTTTTCCTGATGCGAGCCATAATGGATGAAAATAAATGATTGTTCATTAAACCGTACTACTGCTGCCTGAGGTACCGCCAAGGTTTCCCTGCTGCCAGTCAAGATTACGGCATTGACAAACATTCCGGCTAGAAGCTTTGCTTCCGTTTTCTCAATTCCGGCATAAACCATGGCTGTTTTATCGTTGTCAAGTACCTTTCCGGCCTGATATACCCTTGCATTGAAAACTTTTTCCGGTTCATCTGGCGTAGAAAAAATCACTTCCTGCCCCTCTTCGACCTTAAGGATATCCTTTTCAAAAACCACAAGTTCCAGAATCACTTCCTTTGGATTCACAATTTCACATAGCACATCGGAAGGGTTCACAAACTTTCCGATATTCAGGTTCACTGATTTTACAAAACCACTGATGGGCGCCACCAGGGGAAGGATCCCGGTAATCCTGTCCTCCGTAAGTTGGGCAGGATCAATTCCTAAAGACTGAAGCTTCTGCTCCAGCGCCATTAACTGGGCTTTCAGGGTTTTAAATTCCGTTTCCGTTTGCTGCACATTTTTTTCAGAATAAACATTATCCCTGAAAAGTTCGCTATGCCTCTTGAATTCAATCTCGGCATATTGGAACTTTGCCCTTGTTTCCAAAAAATTTTGCTGAAGTTCGATAAAAATAAAATTTTCAATCCGGGCCAGAACCTGGCCTTTTACCACTGCAAGGCCCTGAACCATGCTCGTACTTTTAACAAACCCACCCAAAGGTGCACTCACTGACGCCATATTTCCCGGTGTAGCGCTGACGGTTCCGTTAACCTTGAGCGTTGAATGGATCTTTTTATCGGAAATCGTACCGAGTTGAATTCCGGCCGTTTTGTACTGCAGTTCATTAATTTCTATCGCATCGGACGGAATGGACTCATGTGTGCTTTCATCTTGTTTTCCGGTGGAATTGCAGGACACAAAATACAGCAGGAAAAAGAGGTATATAAAATTATTAATCTTTGTTTTCATAGAAGGATAATATTAATTGAAATGATTGGTTAGTAATTCGATGGAAATTATGGATTGGTTATAGGCATCCAGGGTTTCCAGGTAATTCTCCCTTAGTTCCAGACCCTGTTTAAGGTTCTGAACAAACTCCATATAATCAATTGCTCCGGCCTTGTAACTTTTATTGGCTTGACTGATCATCTGCTCGGCCTGAAGAAGGGCTGATTTTTCATAGTATTCAAGACTTTCGCGGTACTTAAGATATTCTTCACCAAGGATGTGAAGTTGATGCCTCAGAATCGTTGTTTGATTCTCCAACTCATTTTCTGAGATATCCTGCAGAATTTTTGCCGATTCCAGTTTCCCTTTTTGCGGAAGGAAGAATACCGGCAGTGTGATCCCGACCTGAATTCCAGTAAAACGATAGTCAGGCGACAGTTCCTTATTTGATTGATTAAAATAACCAATGCTTAGATCCGGCAGAAAACGGGATGCTTCCGCCTGATGCTCCAGATGATTGACATGGATTTGCTGTTCAATTGAAATCAGCATTAAATTATCCCGCAAAGCCAGACTATCAGAAGGAATATCGAGCGCAAGCTTTTTTAAAACAGTATCTGCAATGGAGATTTCCCTGCTGTCATTCATCAGGATTTGAAGATGACATTCTTCTGCATGAATTTCCGCATATGCCTGGCGTATTTTAATCTTAACCGCCATCATCTGTGATTCAGCATTCATCTTTTCAAGAAGGTTGGTCTCCCCTTTTTTAAAGCGCAGCTCTGCCGCACGCAGGAAATTCATGAACAGGCTATCCTGGTATTTTAACAATTGGAGGCGGGAAAAACAAAAAGACAGGTGGTAGTATGCTGTTTTCACTCCTGCCGTGACTTCACTCCTGGTCATCCTGTTTTTAAGCTCAGCGCTATGAACCATCTCCTTTGCAAATTGACCCTGCCGGATATAGGTCAGCGGGAAAGAAAAATTCTGAGAAATACTGAATTCATTATCCTTTTCAAATGAATTCATCTGCCCGTAACCAAACCCTGCCTGAGTCCTGCTAAAATCCCATGCGGTCTGACGCAATGCCTGGCGGTTCTTGATCTCCAATTCAGCGGAACGGATATACCCGTTGCTGGTCAAAGCTTTATCTATCGCTTCCTGCAGGGTATAAACGGGCCTTTGGTGCAGGGTTTGTGAAACAGCGGGAAAAGCTGCAGTCAGAGCGATGAAAAATATAAGGAAAAAAATACCTTTACGGAATTTACCCTGGAATTTCCATTTTCTCTTTTTATCAAAAATCACGTACAGGACAGGAAGGACGATTAATGTCAGCAATGTTGAAGAAATCAGGCCAGCAATCACTACCGTTGCCAGAGGTCTTTGAACTTCCGCTCCGGCAGAAGTGGAAATGGCCATGGGCAGAAATCCGAAGGAAGCAACGGTAGCTGTTATTATTACAGGCCTGAGTCTTGTTTTCAGTCCTTTCATTACCCTTTCATAAACATCCGTTATGCCTCCTTCTTTTTCAAGCCGGTTGAACTCCGCTATGAGCACAATACCATTCAGTACGGCGACCCCAAACAAAGCAATAAACCCCACCCCTGCTGAAATGCTGAAATTCATTCCCCGAAGGTAAAGCCCGAAAACGCCTCCGATGGCAGCCAGAGGCAGTGCGGAAGAAATAAGAAGGGTTTCCTTCAAAGAGCGGAATGTAAAAAACAACAGAATAAAGATCAGTATCAGGGCAAGTGGAACTGCGATTGAAAGCCTTTTCCGGGCGGCAATCAGGTTCTCGAACTGTCCCCCATAAGTGATATAATATCCTGGCGGAAGACTCATATTTCCGGCAATAATGCTTTTAATATCCGCAATAATGGATTGTACATCCCGGTTTCTGACATTGAAACTCACCGTAATCCTTCGTCTGGTATCCTCACGTGATACCTGGGCTGTTCCACTTTTTATCTTCACGGTCGCCACTTCCTCCAGCGGAATCTGGCGTCCGTCGGTCAATGGAATATAAAGATTCCTAACATTGGAGATGTCTTTCCGGTAGTTTTGTTCGAAGCGTACAACAAGGTCAAACCGTTTTTCTTCCTCGAAGACCACACCGGCAGAGTAACCGGCAAACGCGGCACGTAAGATCCTGTTCAAATCAACAATGTTCAACCCATAACGGGCAATCTTCTCACGGTTATAGATCACCGAAATCTGGGAAGCTCCGGTCACTTTCTCTACCTGGATGTCTGTCACTCCTTCCACCGCTGAGATCAGATTTTCAATTCGCGCTGCCTCCCGGGCAAGGGAATCAAGATTGTCGCCAAAAATCTTCACAGCCACATCCTGCTTTGATCCGGTCATCAGTTCATTGAACCGCATTGAAATCGGCTGCTGAAAACTGAAATCGACTCCCGGCAGGGCACTGACCTTCTCTTTCATTTTTTCCACCATTTCCTCTCGTGTGGAAGCTGAAGTCCATTCAGATTTATTTTTCATGGTCATGATATAATCCCCGGTTTCAACAGGTGTCGGATCGGTGGGAATTTCTCCCGCTCCAACCTTGCATATGGCATGCTTCACTTCCGGGAAGTTTTCTTTCAGGATCCTGTTCGCTTTTTTCACAGTTTCAACTGTATGGGTGAGTGAGCCACCCTGAAGGGTCATGATTCCCGAGGCCAGGTCGCCTTCCTCAAGGGTCGGGATAAATTCTCCGCCCAGCCGTGTAAATAAAAACAAGCTGAGCATGGAAATAAAAAAAGCAGTAAGCAATACCAGCTTTTTGTGATGAAGAGAAAATCTGAAAAGCGGTTCGAATGATTGATAAAGAAATGACATGATCCGGTCTGCAATCGTGATGCGGCTTTCCGACTTTCTGCTCAGAAAAAGGGCCGACATCATGGGTACATAGGTCAGTGAAAGTATCAGGGCTCCCAGAATTGCCAAGCCAACCGTTTCCGCCATCGGACGAAACATCTTTCCTTCAATTCCGACCAATGAAAGAATCGGAAGGTATACAATGAGAATGATGATCTGTCCGAAAGTTGCAGAACCCATCATTCGTCTTGAAGCTCCCATCACTTCCAGATCCATCTGGGAGGAATTTAGCTTTTGAAGCTCAGGGTTTTTCAGTTTAAACCGTGTGACTCCATGCACCGCACTTTCCACGATAATCACTGCCCCATCCACAATCAGTCCGAAATCAATCGCGCCGAGGCTCATCAGGTTGCCTGAAATACCAAATAGCCGCATGGCAGAGATCGCAAACAGCATGGCCAGCGGTATGACCGAAGCCACCACAAGTCCGGCCCTTACACTACCCAGCAGCATGACCAGCACAAACACCACGATCAGTCCGCCCTCCAGCAGGTTGCGTGAAACGGTACCAATCGCCCTGTCTACCAAATCAGTCCGGTCGAGGTAAGGCTCAATATAAACCCCTTCGGGAAGAGAGCGTTTTACCACTTCCATTCTTTCTTTTACATTTTTTACCACCCGGGAAGCATTCTCACCTTTCAGCATCATGATCACGCCGCCAACGGCCTCACTCGTATCACAGACAAATGCCCCGTAACGGATCGCATGCCCGAATTGAACTTTTGCCACGTCACGGATCAGAACAGGAACCTGGTCAGGGTTCATCTTCACCACGATTTTGCCAATATCTTCCAGGGTACCCACCAAGCCCACTCCCCTGATAAAATATGAGGTTGTTTCTTTCTCAATATAAGCGCTGCCTGTATTCTCATTGTTTTTTTCCAATGCCTCAAAAATTTCAGGTACGCTGACATTCATACTCTTCAGCCTGTCGGGATTGATAGAAACCTCATACTCCTTGACAAAACCCCCGTAACTGTTCACTTCGGCTATTCCCGGCGTACCCAGAAGCTCCCTTTTAACGATCCAGTCCTGGATACTGCGCAATTCCGTGAGATCATACCTGCTTTCATACCCTGGCTTAACACGAAGCAGGTATTGGTAAATTTCGCCGAGACCGGTGGAAACAGGTGCCATTTCCGGGCGGGCTACTCCGGCAGGAATTTGCTCTTCCGCATCCTTCAGACGTTCTGAAATCTGCTGTCTTGCTTTGTATATATCCACAGATTCTTTAAAGACAATGGTAACGACCGACAAACCCAGTCTGGAAATGGATCTCAGTTCGAGTACATCGGGAATGGTTGCCAGGGCAATTTCGACTGGAGCGGTTATGGACTTTTCAACTTCCTGTGTTGCAAGGGTCGGGGCGATGGAAATCACCTGAACCTGATTGTCGGTGATGTCAGGAACCGCATCAACCGGTAACTGGGTTATCGAATAAATACCCCAGCCGGAAAGTCCCAGGGTAAGAAGCGCAACAATTAATTTATTTCTTATGGAAAAAGAAATGATTCTTTCAATCATAACAAGACAATTAAGAATTAGGAATTTGGAATTAGGAGTGAGAAGCAAGAGAAGAATCAGGAATGAAAATGGTTATGAATATAATAATTCCGGCTATTCAACCTTAACTATTCACTGTTAACTATTCACCCTAACCTATTTTAGGGGGCTCCCAGAAAGAAAGTACAAAATCAGAATGAAAATCCGGAAGAAAGAAGAATTCCAATTCCCGGATCACCGGAACTTCGGAAGGTAATAATAAAGCCATGACCGGCTCCATGGAAATATTGCAGCAGGAACAGGTACAAAAAGGAGAACAGCCATCGTGATGTTCGGCATGTTCACCTGAATCCTCATGTGTAATGTGAATCTGCCTGTAATCCATGAGATTCAGATCCTTATCGGCACATGGAATACTGACGAGGCCAAGGATGTAAAAACTCAGAAAGATGGCAAGGATTCTCCGCATCTGCTTATTTCGTATGATGAATTTGCAAATTTATAAAAATCAAACGTAGAAAAGTAGGAAAAACAAACAACAACAAAGGCAAGGCTATCATAAATCCCCCGATAACGGCAATGGCAAGTGGTTGCTGCATCTGCGCCCCGATTCCCAATCCGGCGGCCAGTGGGGAAAGTGCAAGGATGGCCCCGATCGCAGTCATCAGTTTGGGACGTATCCGAAGCGATATCGCATAATTGATGGATTGATCTACGTTTCCTGTTGCTTTATAAGTGGTCATGAACTGGTTCATGGTAAAAATTGCATTTTCTGAAATAATCCCCACAATCATTATGATACCGGTATAACTGCCCACATTGAGCTGAACTCCTGTGAGGAACAGCGCCCAGATGCATCCTCCAATGCCGAGAATGGAAATGAAAATGATCAGGATGGAAATCCTGAAATCTTTAAAAAGGAACAGCAGCACAATGAAAACCAGTAATACTGCTGCGATCAGGATGATCAGCAATTCTGAAAAAGAATTTTGCTGTTCTGCATAGGTTCCTCCATAGACAATATAGTTACCGGGAGGTAATAAAAGATGGTTGGAGATGACTTTACGGATCTCACGGATGGCCGTTCCCAGGTCACGATTTTCCAAACGGGCAGTTACTACCACGTCCGATTTGAGGTTTTCTCTCGTTATATCCGGTTCTCCTCTGGATAATTCCACCCTGGCAAAATCCTGAAGCATTCTGGAAGATCCATCCGGTGTGAAAATCGGCCGGGTCCTGATTCGTTCAAGACTGTTTTCCCTGAAATTGGTGAACCTCAATAAAATCCTGAGCATTTGCTCCCCTTCCATCACTTGTCCAAGAGGAATACCCTCATTATAAGCTTGTAATTGAAGCTGAAAATCGGCGGGGGTGATACCGAACTGCGCCAGTTTCGCCTGATCAGGAATAATGGTGATGGTTGGTCCGTCCACGATAATACCGCTCTGAACATCAGCCACACCTTCAACCTGCTGAAGAAGTGTTTTGGTTTCCAGCGCCAGTCCATGCAATACAGAAAGATCATCCCCGAAAATCGTGATTTCAATGGGTTGAGGTCTTCCGATCAGATCTCCCAGGAGGTCGGCAATGCGCTGACCGAATTCAATATTCAGGGCAGGTTCCCGGCTGCTAACCTGATCCCGTATTTCGGAGATAACTTCTTCGGTGCTTTTTTTCGTACCCGGTTTAAGCTGGATCAGGTAATCGCCCTCGTTGGGCGGAATGACTCCCGAGGCCATACTGATGCTCGAAGCCATATTGGTTCCTGTCCGCCGCATATACGTTGCCACATCCGGATGGCGCATGACAAGGGTATCTACCTCCCTGAGAATGGCATCTGAAGCATCCAGAGAGGTTCCGGGAGGCGTGAGGTAATCAAGAACGATGGAACCTTCATCCAGAACCGGAAGAAAGCCTGTCAGCAAATGCTTGGCAATGAATCCGGATGATACCGCCAGAATGATCACAAACCCTATTGCAAAAAACGGTCTTTTAAAAAACCAGATCAGCCAGTTCAAGCGGTAATGTCCAGGCGCTCTGCCAGTGGTCACCCGCTTTTTTCCCGGTTTGTAACCCATCCATAAATGTAGGGCCGGAAGTCCAATCCATGTCGCAAAAAAAGAACAGATCAGGGTAATCTCCATCGTCAGGGTCAGTTCTTTAAAGAAACTTCCGGCAACGCCTGTCATCATCACGAAAGGGAGAAAAATAACAATGGTTGACAAAGAAGAGCCCAGCATCGCAGGGAAAAGCCCATGAACAGTATCTTTCACCACGCTGAATTTATCCTTCTCCGGGTTTTCCTCATGAACCCGGTGAATCTGCTCAATGATCACGATGGCATCATCAATGATCAGTCCGATCGATGCCGCAATGGCTCCAAGCGACATGATGTTGAGCGTGATTCCCCAAACATGAAGTACCGTAAATGTCAAGGCAAGTGTGATGGGAATGATAAAAATGATATTCAGGCTGGCACGGAATGAACGAAGAAATAAAATAACCACAAAAATGGCAAGAATCAGTCCCTCATAGATGCATTTCAGGACACTGTCGATGGATTCCGTTACGAAAGCCGATTGGTTATAATAGGTTCTCAGGGTCATTCCTTCGGGAAGTTGTTTCTGGATCTCAAGGGCTTTTTCCTGTATGGCATTCGAAAAATCAATCAGGTTCATTCTCTGCTGCATCACAATATCTATGATTACAGCATCCTGACCATTGGCATTGATACGAATAAACTCCTGCTGTTCCTGGAGGTCAACGGCAGCAATGTCTTTAATCCGGATAATACGCTGACCATCATTTTTTATCACCAGCTGATTTAATTCTTCAACATTTTTAATCCTTGTGTCGGTAAGGGAAAGATATAACCTGCGATAATCCGAAAGCAGACCATTGGATTCTATAAAATTGGTATTCCCCAATGCCTCTGCCAGAAACCGGGGGGTCAAACCCAGCGCGATCATCTTTCCCGGATCCGGCGTAATAATAAATTCTTTGGTTTTTCCACCCCTGACAACCACATTGGAAAGTCCCGGCACTGAGGCGAATCTGGGTCTCACAAAATACAAAGCCGAATTTCGTAGTTCCACCTGTCCCTGTTTCTCACTTTCGAGGGTATAACCAATTACAGGATATATACTCTGGCCCATCGCTTCCACAACAATATGGGTGGCGGGAGGCAGAATATTTTTGATTTCATTGATACGGGAATCAAGTTGTGTCTTTGCCTGGTTGATATCAATATTCCAGTCAAAGAAGGCTTGGATGGTGCAACTTCCCCTGTTGGTGCTGCTTCTCACCGTCTGAATCCCGTTTACCCTTTTTATGGCGATCTCCAGCGGTTTTGTCACTGTGATCATCATTTTATCCACAGGCTGTTCCCCGTTATCTGCAATGATCGTTATTTTGGGAAAGACCACATCCGGGAACAGGGAGGTCTGCATCTGGCGGTAGGCATAAACCCCCAATAACAGAATGACAAACAACCCGAAAATAATGGGTTTTTGAAATGTCCGGTAGAAGTTATTGCTGCTCACTTTCCCTGTAATATGGAAATACTGGCGGTATCGCCCAAACCATAGTTTCCGGATGTGAGAAACCGGTCAGTCCCGGTAAAAACCGGAGAAATAATTTCAATTTCCTCTGAGGTGCTGATCCCTGGTTTAACAAGAACTTTTACAGCGACCGAATCATTCAGAAGTTTCATCACCCAGAAGGTTTTCATCACCTCATCTGTCAGTAAACAGGATTTTGGCAGGATGATTGCTTCAGGATTGATGCGTTTCGCTATCCGGATCCGGGCGATAAGGTTTTGAGGGAGGTTTTGCGGTTTCAAAGGCTGAAGAATATACCGCTGAGTTTGCGTATTCTGCGTTACAGAGGGAAGGCGGGATGATATGCTTGCCTGAATTGAACTGCCATCCGGCAAGGTAATCGTGCAAATCGAATGTAATTTTATATATCTCGTCCATTCATAGGGAACTTCCATGATGAACACCAGGCTGTTTGGAACCGCAATCCGGCAAAGCAGATCACCTTCCTGTACATAATCTCCTTCAGGATGATCGACCGAAAGGATGATTCCGTTGATGGAAGACCTGACTTTAATTTTCCCTGAAAAAATTAATGGATTGGCAGAGTCATTCATGATCGCTGCGGATTCTTTTGTCCGTATCATCAGAAGTTCTTCATTCCTTGTAACGTGATCGCCAGGGTTGACGTTAACCTGATCCACATAACCGGCAACGGGTGATTTGATCTGTGCCTCATCGAAAAAAACCGAAGTTGCATTTAACTCCACTTGTTCAGCCATTGAACCGATACGGGCCGCTGAAGTGGTTACCGGAACTTTAGGCTGAACCGGGTTGCCGGCAGGAACCGCCGGGTGATTGCATGAAGATAACCCCATCATCTGCACTACCAGCAACCAAATTGATATACCATACAGTGTATTTCGCATATTACTATTCTTTCCAGTAATTGATTTCATTTATCAGCTGAAGAATTTTTATCTGGTACTGATTCTGATTTGATTGAATGGTCACATAGTTCTTCAGGGCTATGACATAATCCGTAATGGATATTCCTCCGCTTTCAAGCAGTTGTTTATCCTGAAATATGATGGCTTCGGCAAGTTTCAGCTGAACGCCGACCTTTGGCTGTAAAGTCCGGGTCCTCCTGAGTGTTTCACTCAATTGCCATACCTGCTGATTATACTGATTCCTGAAAAAATCCCTGTAATCCTGGCGAATGTGCTCCGTTGTCCTGAGTTTCTCATAATTCAATTTCCGCTGGTTGCCATCAAATACCGGTAATGAAAAAGTGAGACCAAGACTTAACCCAAAATTCTTGTAGATAACAGCCGGATCGTTGTTCACCAGTCCTGCATCTGCAATCCACCCTATCTTGGGTCTGTAATCACGGTCAATAAGGAGCTTGTCATTCAGGATCTTTAAACTGTCAAGGGAAAACCGAAGAAAAAAAGGGGACATTTGGCCCTCCCCTGAAAATGCTTGTTCAAGATCCGGCAACACCAGGGTATAGGTAGCAGTATCAGGAATACCGCAAATTAAATTCAGATCTGAAATTTCCTTTTGATATTGGGTTTGCAAGTCATTTTGATGAAATTCAAGCGACTGAAGTTCAACCAGAAAGGAGAGATATTCCGTTTGCTTATAAATTCCATGTTCCATCATCGTTTTTAACAGGACTTCTTCCTGATTCATCGACTTTAAAAGCGCATTTCCAAAAGTCAGCTCATTATAAATTCCATAGGCGTCAAGGTAGCTGGAGGTGATAACTTTTTTCAGTTCTTTCCGGGTGATGCTGGCGGTGTTGGAAACCGATTTATTCTGAATGTCAATCCTCGCGTACCGGGCCTCTAAATTTTTATTATTGAACAAAGGCTGTGAAACACTGACTACTGAAATTAAATTCCCGCCATTGGTGATGGCCTCACTGTAACCGAATCCGTTGATAACGGGTGCATAGGATATCAAACCGTCCACATTCACCTGAGGCAGGTTACCGGCACGTGCAATCATACTGTCAATGCCGTTGATCCGACGCTGGTTCGAAAGGTCTTTCAGTAAAGGACTATTGTTCAGTCCCTGTTGAAGGAAATAATTCAGATCATGTACCTGGGAACTGACTGGTAAGGCAGGAAAGAGGAAACCCAGGAGAACAATAAAATACAAACATGGTGATACCCCTTTCATTTTCATACGGCCGAAGGCTATTTGTACAAACACAGATATGCCGCATCAGCTTCAATCTTTAACCGGAATTTCAAATCCTTTTCAATTATAAAAGTATCATAGGGTTTAAATTCTTTCCATTCAGACTCACCGGGCAATAATACGTTCATTTTTCCGCTTACCACAGTCATATATTCAACCGTAGATGTTCCGAATTCATATTCTCCTGCTGCCATCACGCCCAGGGTGGCAGGTCCGTTTTCAGTTGAAAATGCAATAGATTTAACCTTTCCTTCAAAATATACATTGGTCTTGAACATGACGATTGTTTTTACAAACTTAGCAATAAAACCGCTAAATTTGCTTTAATAATAAAAAAATCCATGTGGCAATTCAATCTTCCTTCCTCCCTCCTTTTGGCCTCCGGGATGGTATCTGTGATCACTGCGATCTTTGTTGCCGCAAAGCCAGCTTTTCCAGGCAAACTTTCCATTATTCTGATGATGGTAATGGGAGCAGAATGGTCTATTTCCGCTGGTCTGGAAGCAGCCGCACCGGATATTGCATCTAAAATTTTCTGGTCTCAGGTAGAATACATCGGAAGCATGTTCGGCCCGGTGCTCTATTGTTATTTTATTCTGGGTTTCCTGCAGAAAACAAAGGACGGATTCATTCGATATATCTGGCTCCTTTGGATCATTCCCGTCCTCACCATCCTGATTGGCGCCACCAATGGATCACATGGGTTTTTATGGACTGGTTTTTCGTGGGAAAGCAGGGAATATAACAGCCTTTCCTATCATCACGGACCCTGGTTCTGGGTAGCTGTAAGCTATGCCTTTGGGCTTGTTTTTTTCGGAGGATTGATGCTGATCCAGGCGATCATGCGGTTTCCGGGTTATTTCAGGAGGCAGGCCTGGTATCTCGTGGTGGGCTCCGCAATGCCGGTAATCACCACCCTGATTTATGTAACCGGACTGAGTCCGTTTGGAGGTTTCGACATCTCTCCCATCGGGTTTCTTTTTGCGGGCCTTTTATTTGTGTCCGGAATCATCCGCAAGCAAATGTTCGATCTGCTGCCTATTGCCCATCATGTGATTCTTGAGAACCTGTCGGCAGGCGTTCTTGTACTCGACGAACATAGGAGGGTACTCGATCTGAATCCAGCCACCTGTGACATACTTCAGATTAAAAATACCATCATTGGAAAAAATGTCATTGAAATGATTCCGGACCTCAGGCCCATTCTGGAAAGATTATCTGACAATGACAACAAAAAGACCGAGGTGAAAATGACAGACCCGGATCGTTGGATTGAAGTCAGCCTCACGCCCATTATGGAAAAAAACGCAACAACGGAAGGCAGCCTGATTATGCTCCGTGATATCACAACAAGGATAAAGTACGAGCAAAAACTAAATGATTTAAACCTTCAGTTATCCGATTCAGAAAAAAAGTTACAGGAATTAAATGCTCAAAAGGACAAACTCTTTTCGGTGATTGCTCATGATCTGAAAAATCCTTTCAATGCGCTTTTGGGATTTTCAAGGATCCTCCATGAAGAAAGTTCGGAAATGGGAGCCGAAGAAGTGCATAAAATAAGCGGACATCTCCTGAAAGCCTCCCGGCAGGGATATGATATCCTGGTCAACCTCCTGGAGTGGTCACGCGCTCAAACCAACCGGATTGAGTTTAACCTGGAAGCGGTTCCTTTGCAAGAATTGATTGCAGGAAGCATTTCGAATATGGAGTTCATGATCCGGGCTAAAAGCATCAACCTTGAGGTTAAGCCTTTTCCTGAAACGAACGTGATGATTGACCGGCACATGATTGAAACCGTACTGAGAAATTTATTATCAAACGCCGTAAAATTCTCTCATCGCAATGGCAAAATCATACTTTCCGCTGAACCCTCGGATGATTTTTATTCCATTTCGGTAAGGGATTATGGCGTGGGAATTAAAGCCGAGGATCTTAAAAAAATATTCCTTCTCGAATACCTGTATACTTCCAAAGGAACAGAAGATGAGCATGGTTCCGGGCTGGGACTCATCCTGTGCAAAGATTTTGTAGAAAAGAATGGTGGTTCTTTAAAGGTCGACAGCATGATCGGTCAGGGGAGTATTTTCACATTTACCGTGAGGGAATCCTAAAGTTTTTTTTCTCCCAAATCTGTGGATTCAATTTTACATATTAAGCATCTGTTTTAGCAGCTTGTAGCCTGTCGTGCTTGCACGAAGTTTGGCTCCGTTTTTCATAAGTACGGCATAGTTCTCTTTATCGTAATATTCAATGCGATCGATAAATCGGGCGTTGATAATAAAAGAACGATGGATGCGGATAAACTGTCCGGGGTCGAGATGGGTTTCAAAATATTTCATCGTCTTTTCTTTCAGATGCCTCGATTCCTTTGTATGAATCATTACATAATCCCCCTCGGCTTCCATATAGATAATTTCCTCCACCGGAACAACACTTACCTTATGGCGTGATTTTACGGCAATCCGCTGAAGGAGTTCATTCGACTCATCCATTGTCTTTACCAGGTTTTTTACAGTGGAAGTTGCCCTGGGTTCTCCGTTCATCTGATTCACAGCCTTGATGACTGCCTGTGAAAAACGTTCCCGGGAGTATGGTTTCATGATATAATCCACCGCATTCATCTCAAAAGCTTTTATCGCATACTGATCATAAGCCGTGCTGAAAATAATAACCGGCGCATCTTCAAGTAAATCAAGCAACTCCAGCCCTGTGAGTTTGGGCATCTGAACATCAAGAAATACCAGGTCGGGTTTCAATTCCTGGATTGCTTTCAGACCGGTAAAACCATCCGCAAATTCTCCGATTAATTCCATTTCCGGATGATCCTTCAAATAATGCCTGATCACATCCCTTGCAGGCTGCTCATCATCAATAATAAGAACACGGTAAGCCATATATCAACTTTTATTTACAGGAATACTCAATTTTACCTCAAACCGCTTGTCGAGGATGGTTGTTTTCAGGAGGTTTTTATCCTGGTATAGCAATCGCATCCGTTCGCGGATATTTTTCAATCCCAGTCCGGAGCCTTTTCTGCCATGGGCATTCGGATCAAAATCATTGACAATACGGATCTCGAGGAATCCGGATTTAAATTCACAGTCCATTTCAATCTCAACCCGCTCCGTACTCTCATAAACCCCATGCTTGATGGCATTCTCAAACAAAGGCTGCAACAACATGACCGGTATTATATGGTCTTTGCAACTTCCTTCAAGTTTAAAAGAAAAAACAAGTTTATCCCCGAACCTGACTTTTTCAATTTCAAGGTATCGCTGAATATTGGCCATTTCTTTTTCCAGAGTCGTAAAACTGCTTGCATTGGTTGCAACAGAATAACGCAGGAAATCAGAAAGTTTTATGACCATTTCCCTTGCTTTTTCAGGATTGGTGATGGTAAGAGAACTGATGGAGTTTAAACTGTTGAACAGAAAATGAGGGTTGATCTGTGATTTCAGCATATTGAGTTCTGATTCCTTAAGCAATTCATTCAACCTGACTTCAAGTTTCATTTTTTCCTGAAGATTGGTATAGAAGATGAATAAATAATAAGCCATCCCGATCAAGGCATAAATGGTAAACCCAATGATCAAGCGGTATGGAATGGAATTCACAAGGAATTGACGGTAGGCAGGCACATACCCGAAAAGCATGTTTAAAATCATATAGGATACCCCGAACCAAAACAGTAAAAGGATGGTGACCGAAGCAAGGTGATTAAATAAAAAATTCAGCATCGATTTGCGGCCAGGGGAACTGTAACGAACAACATACCAAATTGATATCCCAATTAAACTGAAAATAAAATTGAAGATCAAACTGTCACCCGCAGCGATGTTAAGTGGAAAAGCATAAAGAAAATATAAAACAGCAAAATGGATCCCCCCGATGAGGACCCATATGCCAAGATAAATGGAAAATGAACTGAGATTTTTTAAAACCGGATGATCCATTCTTTTTTACAAGTTTTCTAATAACTCTTCAATTCTCCTCCCCCGAAAATAGTACTGCCTTTAATAATAAGAATCCTGGATGGATCGGGGCTTTCTTTGACATGCATTCTTTTATCACTGAAACCACCGAATATTGAAGTTATTTTCAACTGAACTTTCCAGTCGGAAGGAATGACCAGATTGACCCCTCCAAAGATGGTATTCACTTCCAGTTCGCTGATCCCATCGGCCAGGGTCGCCTGGGTAAGGTCAATGTCAGCTCCGCCGAAAATACAATTGATATAGCCCCCGGAAAAGGTTTGTTGAATGACCTTATGTTTCCCATGACTAAAAATATTGTCTTCATGAATGAGTCCCTGTTCCAGGAAATTCTCCTGGGAAGTCTGGCGACGCCAGTTCCTTTGGTTAGAACGTTTTGTAAGAATGATCACCCCAATGGCGATTAAAACCAAAGGCCAGAAAACATTGGTCACATTAAAGGTGACCAGAAAGAGGCGGGGCAGGAGAAAGAAACCGCCAATAATAAGGAGGATGTAACCGGGCATACGGCTTTCACTTCCAAAAAGGCTGACGACTCCAATACAAATCAGGATCATCGGCCAGGAAAATATTACATGTGATATTTCATAGGGCAAAATGCCCATATTTTCAAGCAACAGAAAAAAGCCGGCAACAATGACAATGACAGCAAGGGCATATTTGCGCATCCGCCTGCTGTTTGAATATTTATCTTTATAGGGGTTCATTGATTCGGGATTAAAAGTACAAAAAATATTGAAGCAAAAGTAGTCTGGAAAATCTAAGAGGTAAACGACTTATCGGCGGAGTCCGGAAAATTCCCGTCGGAAATCTGCTTTTACACAGGTGAAAGTTAACAATCAGGTTGCTCAAAGTTAATTTTTAAAAAATTTCCTGGGCCTGTATATAAAAACCATTCGACTGCTGACCCAGGGCGAAATCGATTAAAATATTGGTGCGGTCATTTTTACTGACCATGATCCTGACTCCAAAACCGACTCCCGGACGCAGGTAAGCAAATAAGGGAACATGGTTGTCGCGGTCGGAGGCAGTCGTCACATTTGCAAACAGAACCCCTCCGACGACTCCCGAACAGGGAGAAATGGGGAAGCGGTATTCGGCTTCGGCATACACATAATCCTGTCCTCTCCAACGGCCCTGTTTATAACCTCTCCCTGAAGCATTCATCTGGTCAAATCCTGAAGCCATCAGGTCCAGATATGGAAGACTGCCGCTCATCTGAAAACTTCCAAAAGTCCATAAAGCAATCAGATGGCGGGGGTTTTTCTTTGAAAGACCAATATAGGTACGAAATTCAGTCCACAGCTGTGAACCATTCTGATCACTGCCCAGTAAACTAAAATTATACCTGTAATTCACATTGGCATAAATCCCCTTGTAAGGGTTAATAATATTATCACGGCTGTCGTAAACAATATTTGCACTTAGTCCTGAAGCGATATTTTTATTAAGGTTAAACCCATGGAGGAGGCAATACTTTGAATAAGGAGTCATTTTAATCTCAGAATTATCCGGATCCAGATTAAGTTGCGCTATTTTAAAATGATAATCCAGGTGGTACCCGATTCCCAAATATACATTTCCGGCAATTTTTCCGGAAATAACATTATGGAATTTTATCCAATCGAAAATCATGGGATAAGCATCTCCCATGGCTCCTGTACCCAGCCCCCAGGTGTCCATGCGGAAAATGTAAAGCCTCCAGTCTGTCTGCAGATATAAAATATTCCGATGGGTATATATATTACTTTTTATCTGGGCAATAAACTGACGTTCGGTAGTCCAGACAGCCTGAACCATTCCCGCAGAGAGCCGGGTCGACAAATCCCTTCCCCAATTCCAGGAAAGACTTGCACCAGCCCCCAACTGAAGTCCTGTTACGGGAGCATAGCTAAGGGTCGGGATAGCCAACACCCTGAGTTTGCGCTCGATAACTGGTCTTGGAAATATTTTTTTACGGGAAATGACATCAAAAATATCCTTCTGAAAACAATCCTGTTTATGAGCAATGCTATCGGGCAATTGTTGTGAATTCCCATGAAGACATAACAACACAGAAAATACGAGTAAAGCCAGGAGGAAGTGAATTCGTTTCATCGGCGTCAAAAGTAATAATTTAATTGCTTTTTCCGTAGCTTTGCAGGACATGAAAAGGATATGAAAATTCCGTTTTCAAAATTCGAAGGTACCGGCAACGACTTTATCATCATCGATAAGCGGGCGTTGTTATGGGAACCAACCACTGCAGAGGTGGCGGCTCATTGTGACAGGCATTACGGGATCGGGGCTGACGGATTAATATTGCTTTCAGATAAACCGGGCTTTGATTTTGACATGAAGTATTACAACTCCGACGGAAGGGAGAGTACACTTTGCGGCAACGGAGGACGCTGCATGGTTGCAATGGCAGCAAAACTTGGCCTGATTAAAGAAAAAGCCCTATTCCATGCCATGGATGGAATGCATGAAGCCCGCATTCTGAATCGCGACGGAAACATTTTCGAAATCCGTTTGAAAATGAACGACTCCGGCCTCAACAAGCTGTTCGATGATGGTTATTTTATACATACCGGTTCTCCTCATTTTATCAGATTTGTAGATGATGTGAGGGTAATCAATGTTTTTTCAGAGGGGAAAGCCATACGTTATGAAGACCGGTTCGCCCCGGATGGGGTTAATGTTGATTTCGTCACATGGCACCCTGATTACCTTGATATCCGTACCTATGAAAGGGGAGTCGAAAACGAAACCCTTTCTTGCGGCACGGGAGCGACAGCGGCTGCCCTTGCCGCAGCTATCCGGCATCCTGTGAATTCAGGGAATTATAAAATCAAAACCACGGGAGGAAACCTGAAGATCAGCTTTCACCAGTCAGGGAAGATGTTTACGGATATCTGGCTTGAAGGCCCTGCAAGCTTTGTTTTCTCCGGTGAAATTCATATTAAATAATCCGGTTTCATGGCAACAAACCTTTTACAAGGAAAACATATTCAACTCCGGGCTGTTGAACCATCGGATATGGAGACTTTATATGTTTGGGAAAATGATCCATCGGTCTGGAAAGTGAGCAATACCCTTGCCCCATTTTCCCGCTTTCAGATCGGGGAATTTATTAAAAATTCAAGCCTGGATATATTTTCCACAAGGCAACTGAGGCTTATGATCGACCTGAATAAAACAGGCGATAAAAAAACAACCATTGGCAGCATCGATCTTTTTGATTTTGAGCCCTCACACCTCAGGGCCGGAATTGGAATCCTGATCTCCAGCCCATACCGGAAACAAGGTTTTGCCAGGGAAGCACTTCAGGTTTTTCTTCATTTTGCGAAAGAAACACTTCACCTGCATCAGGTTTATTGTAATATCACTTGTGAAAATGAACCAAGCATCCGCTTATTTGAGAAAGCCGGGTTTAAAAAATGTGGTATAAAAAAAGATTGGATTTTTAACGGCCCCGATTTTTCTGACGAGTATACATACCAACTGATTTTCAGCGAATGAATATATTTTCTGCCCGCACTAAAGGGAGCGCACACAGGCATCTTTTTAATGATTTAATGCCTTATATCCTGATTTTCTCTACACTCCTCATTTTACTTATCTCGATGGGAAGGTTTTATTTAAACTTTACCCGTCCGAACGTTGAATTAAAAGGAAAAACTTTTGTTTTTTTTTATATTCCGAGCAATTCCTCCTACCCTGAAGTAAAAAGAGAATTATTGAGGAAGGGCTATATCAGGAACATTAAGACTTTCAATTGGTCGGCACAAAGGATGAATTATATGAACCGGGTAAAAGCCGGGAAATATAAAATCCTTGAAGGGATGAGTAACCGGGCCTTATTACAAATGCTGAGGGCGGGTCATCAGGAAGCTGTAAAAGTCACCATCAATGGTGCCAGAACACCCGGGGAACTTGCAGGGAAGATCGGTCATCTCCTGGAGGCTGACTCTTCTTCATTTATGAAGCTTTTCACCAATTCCTCCTTTCTGGCAAGATACCATGTAACCCCTCAAACCTCCCTCAGCCTTTTCATTCCAGACACCTACCATTTATATTGGAATACTTCCGCTGATCAATTTTTCCAACGCATGTACAAGGAATATCTGAAGTTCTGGATGGGACCCCGGAATAAAAGATGTGATAGCCTGGGACTCAGCATCCCTGAGGTTGTAACCCTGGCATCTGTGATTGAAAAAGAAACGGCAAAAAACGATGAAAAAAAAATTATTGCCGGTGTATATATGAACCGATTGCGAAAACATATCCCTTTACAGGCAGACCCTACGGTTATTTTTTCTTTGAATGATTATACCATAAAAAGGGTGCTGAATGAGCATCTTAAAATTGACTCCCCTTACAATACCTATAAATTTGCAGGACTTCCTCCGGGTCCCATTTGTTTACCTTCGGTTTCATCGATTGATGCTGTATTGAACTATCAACCTCATCAATACCTCTATTTCTGTGCAAAAGATGATTTGTCGGGCTATCATAATTTTGCAATTTCCCTGGCTGAACATAACAGGAATGCCAAAAAATATCAGGAAGCCATGAATAAACTGAATATCAAGTAGGTCATGGCCATGTGGAAAGGACCTATTTTTACGATCGCTCTTTTTTTCATGCTCTTTCCCATCCCGCTAAAGGCTCAACTCCCGGATTCTTCCTTAACCAGAAATTACAGCATAAAAAAAGGTCGCCTGGCCGGCGTACTTGCAGCCCAGGGAGCTTTATCCTTCGCGACACTGGGAGGGCTTTATTTTGCATGGTACAAGGATTATCCTCAGTCCTCCTTTCATTTTTTCAACGACAACAATGAGTGGATGCAAATGGACAAACTTGCTCATGGAACCACAGCCTATTATATCAGCCGGATTGGTTATGAGTCATATCGATGGAGCGGGTTGCCCAAGAAAACTTCAACATGGCTGGGAGGAGCACTGGCATTCAGCTATATGCTCAACATCGAATTGCTGGATGCTTTTTCTGCTGAATGGGGATTTTCTGTCGGCGACTTCACCGCAAATACCCTGGGTTGCGCAGTATTCGTAAGCCAGCAGCTGATCTGGGATGAACAAAGGTTCAACTTGAAGTATTCCTTTCATCCCACGGAATATCCCCAATACCGGCCCGATTTGCTGGGACGGAACCTGATCCAGTATATGCTGAAGGATTACAACGGGATGACTTTCTGGCTCTCAGGGAATATTCATTCTTTTCTTCCTGAATCGAGCAAATTTCCCCGATGGCTAAATATCGCCATCGGGTATGGGGCGGAGGGAATGACCGGCGCCCATTTAAATCCCGACCAGGCCGGTGACCTTTCGGTTCCTCATTTTGACCGCTACCGGAAATTCCTGTTGTCGGTGGATGTAGACCTTACCCGCATACCTACCCGTTCCAAAGTTTTGAAAGGAATCTTCACCTTGCTGGGCTTTATCAAAATTCCGGCTCCGGCACTGGAGTATAATACCCTCGGGCAATTTAAATTTCATCCTTTCTATTTTTAAAATTTTCTCTATCTTTACTTTTTGGTTTGCCTTAATTCCTTTTTATATGGAAGTGCAAGATAATAATGCAGCTCCGGCTGAACGACAGGAAGTTTTTACAAATCCGGCTCCCCGGAATTTACCCAATGCTTCCACCGTTCTTATCCTGGGTATTTTATCCATTGTTTTTTGCTGGTGGCATCTGATATCCTTTGTCAGCATTATCCTGGGAATTGTTTCATTGATTCTGGCCCAAAAAGAACTAAAACTTTATCATACCAACCCTTCCTTTTATAACCTGAGTTCATTGAACAATGTAAAAACAGGCCGTATATGCGCCATTATCGGCCTGAGCATTTCCATACTGGTATTTATTTTCATGGTTCTTTTAATCATAGGGATTTTTACGACCCTGCCATTTTGGGGGATGATAGAATGATGAAAATCCTGAGCGTTGATAAAATCCGGGAAGCGGATGATTATACCATAAAAAATGAGCCAATAGAAAGCATTGATCTTATGGAGCGGGCAGCCACTGCTTGTTTTTCATGGCTCATTGCTCATATCCATGCTGCTAAACGGTTTTTGGTTTTTTGTGGAAACGGGAACAATGGAGGAGATGGGCTTGTCCTGGCACGTCTGCTGAAACAAGAAGGGTTTTCAGTTCTGGTATTCATGCCGTCCCAGCATGAACAACTTTCAGCTGATTGTAAAACCAATGCAGCGCGATGGCTGAAGCTGCCTGATGCCGGAATTATACAAATTTCATCAAATACAAAACTTCCTGAAATACTTCCTTCTGATATTGTCGTCGATGCCTTGTTCGGAAGTGGTCTTAAACGGCCGGCAGAAGGATTTTTTGCTACCCTTATCGAACACATCAACCAGCATCAGGCCCTGGTGATTTCCATTGATGTGCCTTCGGGTCTTTTTTGTGATCAAAGCAACAGGGATAAATTTGCTCCGGTCGTAAAAGCTGATTATACCCTCTCTTTTTCACCCCCTAAATTCAGTTTTCTTTTTCCTGAAAACGAAAGTTTTGTCGGAGATTGGCAACTTCTCGATATTGGCTTGATGCAAACATTTCTCGAGAAGGTGGAGGTAAATAATTATTATGTTGACCGGGCATTTGTTAAAAACATTTTACGTAAAAGGAACAAATTTGCCCACAAGGGGGATTTCGGCCATGCGCTGCTAATTTGTGGTTCCTCAGGAAAAATCGGAGCGGCTGTGCTCGCTGCCAGGGCCTGTCTGCGTTCCGGTCCGGGGCTGGTGAGCATCAGGGTTCCCGGTTTTGGCGCAAGCATTCTTCAGGCTGGCGTTCCTGAAGCCATGCTATGCATTGACCCTGATCTGAATATTTTTACTGAAGTACCTGATCTTCAACAATACAGTTCAATTGCAATCGGTCCGGGGCTGGGACAGCACCAGGCTACCGCCAAAGCTTTAAAACTCCTGATACAGACTGTACAAACCCCTTTAATTATTGATGCAGACGCCATTAATATTCTTGCTGAAAATAAGACATGGATTTCCTTTCTTCCAAAAGCCTGCATTTTCACCCCTCATGTAAAAGAATTTGAACGACTTGCGGGAAAAAGCAGAAATGATTTTGAGAGAAATAAAATCCAACGCGATTTTTCCTTCCGATACAAAGCCTATGTTGTTCTTAAGGGAGCATATACGGCGATTACTACGCCTGAAGGAAATTGTTTCTTTAATTCAACTGGGAACCCCGGAATGGCTACCGGTGGCAGCGGCGACGTTTTAACCGGTATTATCGCCGGAATTCTTGCACAGGGATATTCTTCCCTGGAAGCTTGTTTACTGGGCGTTTACCTGCATGGTCTGGCCGGCGATCTGGCAGTTTCCGTGTCAGGATATGAGGCTCTGATCGCAAATGATATCACAGAAAATTTAGGAAAAGCATTTCAGTCACTTTATGGAAAATTTTGAAAAAGACTTATTGGTAAACATGGTCATTGCACCTTATGTGCAAAAGGCTACCGCACTCAGAGGAATAAAGCGGTACGTAGGCGGTAATCAATTCCGGCATGCCCTGAGCACTTATGCCATACTCATTGATTATCATTATATTGACCCTGTACTTTTAAAAGCATCGGTAATTCATGATCTGTTCGAAGATGTTAAATGCACTTCCTATGAGGAAATAATAGACATTGATACCGACGGCAGCCGGGTTCTGGAACTCGTACTTGAAGTTAGCCGTAAAAAAACAGAATCCAAGGATGAGTTCCTCCAAAGGATCCTTGAGCATGGATCAGAAAAAGCAAAGACCCTGAAATGCGCAGACCGGATCAGCAATCTTACGGATCTTCATCCTGATATTTTCGACAAAGAATTCATCAGAAATTATATTGCAGAAACCAAAAAGTGGGTCATTCCGATGGCGATTCTTGTGAACAAGGATATGCTTTTTGAATTACAGGACCTGATCCACCGCCGTGAAACCAATCTCAGGTTTTCCTCGCATATCTGGCCTTTAAAAAGAAAAAACGGAGATTAAAGAACTTCCGACTTCTCCAGAATATCGGCTTCAACTTTCAGGTTATCAATGATAAAATTCTGGCGCTCGGGCGTGTTTTTACCCATGTAGAAAACAAGCACCTCCTGCAAAGAGGAGTCTTTTGTCAGAATGACCGGATCGAGGCGCATACTGTTCCCGATAAAATATTTAAATTCATCCGGAGAAATTTCACCCAGGCCTTTAAACCGGGTAATTTCAGGATTTACCCCGAGTTTGTCCATGGCAGCCTTTTTTTCCACTTCAGAATAACAATAGATCGTTTTTTGCTTATTGCGCACCCTGAAAAGCGGAGTCTGAAGGATATACAGATGACCGTTCCTGACCAGGTCGGGATAAAACTGAAGGAAGAACGTCAGTAATAACAGGCGGATATGCATCCCATCCACATCGGCATCGGTTGCAACCACCACATAATTATAGCGAAGATCTTCCAGTCCTTCTTCGATATTCAGGGCTGACTGCAGCAGGTTAAATTCCTCGTTTTCATATACCACCCTTTTGCTGAGCCCGAAGCAGTTCAGTGGTTTCCCCTTCAGGCTGAATACAGCCTGCGTATTGACATCCCTTGCCTTGGTAATGGAGCCGCTGGCCGAATCCCCTTCGGTAATAAAGATGGTTGATTCCCATTTACGTTCATCATGATTATTGTAATGGATGCGGCAATCACGGAGTTTCTTATTATGCAGGCTGACTTTACGGACGCTTTCTTTAGCGATTTTTTTAATATTGGCCCATTCCTTTCTTTCCTTTTCCGATTGCATAATCTTCCGCAACAAAGCTTCTGCCGTATCAGAATTCATATGAAGATAATTGTCGAGGTGCTTCTTGACAATATCCATGATGTAATTGCGGATCGTCGGGCCATCAGGCTCGGTATGCAGGGAACCCAGTTTGGTCTTGGTCTGGGATTCAAAAACAGGGTCCTGAACTTTTATACTCAGGGCTGCTATCAGAGAGGCTTTGATATCGTTGGTGTCAAAATCCTTTTTGTAAAATTCCCGGATGGTTTTAACCAGCGCCTCCCTGAAAGCAGACTGATGGGTTCCGCCCTGGGTGGTATGCTGTCCGTTGACAAAAGAGTAATACTCTTCTCCGTACATCTCACAATGGGTGAATGCAAATTCAAAATCTCCATCCTTAATATGTATGATGGGATAAAGCACAGGGGTATCAATGTAACTTGTGAGCAGATCCATGAGCCCATTCTGGGCATGGAACCGTTCTCCGTTAAAAATGATTGAAAGACCGTTGTTCAGGAAGGCATTGTTCCAGAGCATTTTTTGAACATACTCCGGAATATAGTGAAATTTGCCGAAGAGTTCTTCGTCGGGCAGAAAGGTCACGATCGTGCCCGACCGGAGTTCGGAAGGTTTTTCCGTTTCGTCGGTTATTTTCTTCCCCTGACGGAATTCCACGGTTTTCGTTTTTCCTTCACGTACCGACTGAATTTTAAAGTATGCTGAAAGACCATTCACGGCCTTTGCGCCCACCCCATTCAAACCAACTGCTTTCTTAAAAACCTTGGAATCATATTTGGCACCGGTATTGATCTTGGAAACACATTCCTCCAGTTTCCCAAGCGGAATTCCCCTTCCGTAATCACGGACGCAAACCTGCTGCTCCTTGATGGTAATTTCGATTGTTTTACCATAACCCATCACAAACTCATCAATTGAATTATCGATGATCTCTTTGATGAGCACATATATTCCATCATCGGGCGATGAGCCGTCGCCCAGTTTGCCGATATACATACCGGGGCGAAGCCGGATATGTTCCCTCCACTCCAGCGAACGTATGCTGTCTTCAGTATATGAATTTTCTTCCTGCTGCATGTTACCCTTTCTGATTGGGCGGCAAATATAAAAGAAACCCGCGTCAGACATCATAAAATATAAAAAAAGTTATAAGTTTATTTATTCACAGTTAAAAGAAT
>Ga0268284_1000075_pt1 | contig 90883 bp, 92 predicted proteins | sample saktaG_14_FD_190137 | JGI IMG/M metagenome (GOLD analysis project Ga0268284, IMG submission 190137) | Saline water microbial communities from Sakinaw Lake, British Columbia, Canada - sak_2013_06_06_40m | ecosystem: Environmental > Aquatic > Non-marine Saline and Alkaline > Saline ...
GCAGGAGTTGGTTATTGCCCTGGGAAAAGCACAGGAATCGGACAGGCTGAAATCAGCTTTTCTGACTACTATGTCACATGAGTTACGTACCCCGTTGAATGCCGTGATTGGCTTTTCCCAGCTCATCGACGGTGAGACACCCATGGATGATATTCTGGAATTTGTAAAGCATATCAACAAAGGAGGTCACCATCTGCTTGAGATCATTGAGGATATATTAAATGTTTCGGTGATTGAAAGCGGCCTGTTGGAAGTGAACAAGGGAGATTTCTTGTTAGATTCACTATTGAACGATGTTGGGGTCCTGATCAGGACAGAACAGGCAAGGATTCAAAAACAACATATTCAGATCGTGTCAACTCCCCCGGGAGTTGGAAGCGATTTGGGAATCAATACCGATGGTGTAAAACTGAAGCAAATCCTGATGAATTTGTTGAAAAATGCCATGAAATTTACCCATGAAGGAAGTATTGAATATGGCGTTCAAAAATTAATGCAGGAGGATCATCCTGTTCTCCGGTTTTATGTCAGGGATACAGGTATCGGCATACCTGTCGAGGTGCAGAAGATTGTTTTTGATTTGTTCCGTCAGGCTGATGAAACCCACACCAGGACTCATGGTGGAACAGGGGTGGGACTATCTGTTTCAAAAAAGCTGGTCGAATTGCTGGGAGGTTCCATTTGGGTTGAGTCGGAAGTTGGAAAGGGATCAACATTCTATTTTGCAATTCCGTTTGAAGGTGAAAAAATTCCTGATGAGATTCTTCAGCCTGCTAGTATGCCCCAACAGAAAATAGATACATCAGGAAGAACTGTTTTAATAGCAGAAGATGAGGAGTCAAACTATGAGCTTCTTGATATCCTGTTATCGACGAAGGGGTTCAGCCTCTTCTGGGCGAAAAACGGACGGGAAGCAATTCAGCTATGCGCCGAACATCCTGATATCGATTTGATTCTAATGGATATGAAGATGCCGGTGATGAACGGGTTTGAAGCTACAAGACTGATTCGGGAAGCAAATCCAACACTGCCTATCATCGCGCAAACCGCCTATGCCATGCCGGCCGATAGGGATGCTGCCATGGAGGCTGGATGCAATGAGTTGATTACCAAGCCAATCAAAAAAGATGAACTTTTTTCAACACTTGAGAAATGGCTGAGATGATACTGGAAAACATGATAGACAGCCTGCCAGGCATTTTTTATATGATGGACAGGAGAGGCTATTTAATACAATGGAACCAGCAATTTGAGCATGTTTCAGGGTACTCTGCCAAAGAACTCGCGGGGATACATGCGTTGGAGCTGTTTCAAGGGCCTGATAGAAGGAAACTCGCTGTCAGTGTATTGGAAGTGTTCAAAAAGGGATCCTCAACCGTGGAAGCTGATTTTGTATCCAAAAAGGGGGAAAGTACCCCCTACTATTTCACCGGAAAAGCTATTCAAACCGCTGGTATTACTCACCTCATGGGAATGGGGATTGATATCACTGAGCGAAGAAAAAGCGAACGGATTCAACGAGTACTATATAATATTTCCAACGCGGTGATTACTACCAGAGATCTGGAAGAGTTACTTGAGATCATCCATGTGCAATTGGGATTATTGGTGGATGCCACCAATTTCTATATCGCTTTTTACGATGAACAATTGGACATGCTGAATTCCCCTTACACAAAGGATCAGATGGATGAAGTTACTTCCTGGCCTGCTGCCAAGTCCATAACGGGTTACGTGATCCAAACGAACAAGCCCTTATTGGCTACTAAAACAGAGGTATTGGAAATGATCCGTTCGGGGGTGATTGAAATGATCGGTATTCCTTCTGAAAGCTGGCTCGGAGTTCCTCTACGTTCAGATGACAAAGCGATTGGAGCCCTGGTGGTGCAGAGCTACGACAACCCCCAGGCATATAAAGCTGGGGATTTGCAGATACTGGAGTTTATTTCTGCCCAGGTCAGTTTGTCCATTCAGCGCAAACAGGCGGATGTATCCCTGCGGGAGAGTGAAGAACGGTTCCGCAAACTTACCGAAGTCGCTACCGATGCAATCATCTCCATCGATTCACAAGGACGTATCATGCTCTTCAACATGGCTGCCGAACGTATTTTTGGATATACAACCAACGAGATTCATTTTCAAACAATAGATCTCCTTATCCCCGAAAAATATGGTAACGTATTTATGAAAGGAATCAAGCGCTACTTCGACACCGGAGTGTCAACCATACTCGGACAGATCTTTGAGTTCAAAGGTCGACGCAAGGGAGGGGAGATATTTCCATTGGAGCTCTCGCTTTCGGAAGTTGATGTTGGTGGTGAGATTACCTTTATTGGCATCATCCGTGATACTTCTCAACGGAAAAAAGTAGAAGCACAACTTGAAAGGTTTACAAATGCTCTGAAGGAATCAAATATCACCAAAGATAAATTCTTCTCCATCATAGCACATGACCTGAAGAGCCCGTTCAACGCTATTCTGGGGCTGACCAATGCTTTGATTGAAGAGCATAAAAACCTGGATGAGAAACGGATTGAAAGTCTGTTGAATACGATTAAAACCTCTTCAGAAAGAGCCTTTGAACTGCTGGAGAACCTGCTGGTTTGGGCCAATTCCCAAACCGGACAAATTGAATATAACCCTCAACCTGTCGGCTTGAAGGATCTGATTGACGAGAGCATCGGGCTGCTGGATGGTCCGGCCTCAAATAAAGGGATCCAGATAGCAGCCAGCGTAACAGATGAATGCCAGGTGATTGCCGACCGACAGATGATCCTGACCGTATTGCGAAACCTAATCTCCAATGCAGTGAAATTTACACCGTTTGGAGGAAAGATCGGTATTGAGGTAAAGCCCGGAAATAAGGGTTGTGAGATATCCGTCAGGGATTCGGGTATCGGTATTTCAACGAAGGATATGGAGAAATTATTCAGGATTGACAGCAAACATAGTACCCGGGGAACTGCTGATGAAAAGGGGACCGGATTAGGACTGATTCTCTGTACGGAGTTTGTGGAAAAACATGGTGGGAAAATTTGGGTGGAGAGCGAAGAGGGGAAAGGGAGTACGTTTTATTTCACGTTGCCGTTACATTAAATAATTATCATTGCGATCCCGAGTATTCGGGAGTGGCAAAGCACATTAACGAATCAACACATCAGCACATTATAGCCACATGAAAAAAGTATTAATTATTGAGGATGACCAATCGTTCAGGCTGATCCTGTCGCAGATGATCACCAAAGCCGGGTTGAAATCGGCAGTTGCGAGAGATGGGCAAGAGGGTATGGAGATGTTCAGAACCGGAGATTATGATCTGGTGATTACCGATATCATCATGCCAATTATGGAGGGAATTGAAACAATTATCGAACTCCATAAACTGGATCCAAACGTAAAGATCATTGCCATTTCGGGAGGAGGGCAGATGGAACCGGAAAAATACCTCAATACTGCATTGGCCCTCAAAGTCAATGCTGTGTTGAAAAAGCCGTTTTCCTACAAAGAACTGCTAAAAGCCATTGCGTTGATTGACCAGGAAACTATATACTAAGATTTTTTTTCTGGCATATATTCCGTACATTTGTAATAACAATCAAAATCAAAAACCTTATGAACGCAAAAAAAATCTACCTTGGAATGATAGCAGTCGTAGCTGCTTTTGTACTCTTTTCATGTGCCTCTCCTGTCCAAATGACTAGTTGGACAAACCCAGCCGTAAAGGCTCAGATTTCCAATGTTGTGGTTATGCCACTATTTGACAAACTCGAGTATATAAAACCCTTTGAGCAATCAATGGATGCTTATTTCAATAGCAAGGGGTTGAAGTCAATGGGATCGCTCAGTTTTCTTAATCCAAATGTCAAATACACGATTGATGAGATTAAACAGAAATGTGACTCTCTTGGAGCTGATGGGATTCTCGTATTCAATTACACAGGTACAAATAAAACAGAAAATTATGTCCCCCCAACTACCTATTCAACCGGTATGTATGGTGGCTACTGGGGTGGTGGTTACTGGGGAGCTGGCAACTATGGTGGCTATTATGGCGGCTATTACGGTGGCCCCGGCTATTATGGTGGAAATGTTGTAACAACGGGAGGATACTGGACCACTACATCTGTTGTAAACCTGAAAGCAAGCTTGTATACAAAGGCTTCTGAAGATGCAGTGTGGACCGGCGATATCTCAATCACTGATCCGAATTATGTTGATCAGGCAGCCACAATAGTTGCACAAGATGTCTATTCAGACTGGTTGAAAAATGGTCTTCTGAAGTTCGCTCCGGCGAAATAGCAGATCGCGTATCGCTTATCACGCATCGCGTATCACCTATCGCTAATAAATATTTGCTGCATTCCGGTATCCAACATTATTCTGATACCAATCAGGATATTGAACGCCATTACTTTGAACCCATTCGTCGAATTTCAGGTAGGCATCCGTGATGGGCACCTGTTCCACAGGATAGTCAAACTCTTCATAGATATTTAATGCCCACGGAAGATTAGCTGCAGTTTTGTAATACTTGCCTGTTGCAGGATTTGAATCGTCGTCGAGAATCCCGAAGTATTGCGGATCTGCCAGGTCAGTTGGCACATAATCAGGCAGGTGAACCTCCATACCACGTATCATACCTGCTACGATAAACGGGTTAAACTCAGAGATATTCAGGTCGGTAAGACTGACTGTTCCCCCTGATCCAGGTGTTCCGTTATTCATGAAGACCATCACGACGGTGAGCGTATCGTAGGGAACGGCCTGCTGTGTGGGCCATGTATTCACCCCAAACGTGGATGGTGCCTGAGGAGTGATCCGGAAGAAGTCATCAAAAACGATAACCGTCGCGTTGGTTTGTCCGGATTCCAAACCGTTTGACCCGAAGCTATAACCCGCTGACTGGAGCACATCATATCCCACAGTACTGATGACCGAGGCAGGGGCCACGGTGGGAAGTTCGAAACCAAATCCGTTGTGAAGACCTGCGCCGGATGCCCTCAGAACAAATGTCCCGATAAGATCAACTACATTGTCGGTGGCGTTGGTGACAATCTTAAAGCTGTATCCAATAACCACATCATTCAGGTCATAGTCGCCATCCGAAGGCCAGAGGTCCTCAAATGCCAGGGTAGCCTGACCCGTTGCCGGATAGTAGTTGTCGTAAGCACGGTATTGATCTGTAGGATAATCGTCTTCGTTATCTGGAACTCCGTCTCCATCAGTATCCGGGTTGATGTTGATTGGGTCACAATCATTGGAGGGATCCGAGGCATAGGTGCCGGGTATCGAAATCAGGTCAAGCTGTCCGCGGGAGTTCCCTCCCGATCCACTGAACCTCCACTTAACCTGGTAAAGACCACTCTGTGTTATGGCAATATTTTGAGTTTGGGTCGTTCCGTTAGAATAGTCATAATCGAGAATCAACTCTCCACTTGGATTAGCCTCACTAAGGAGATAGACCTTGAGGTTTCGGGATCCATTAAAGCTATAGATCCGGTGTTTAAAGGTAAGGTTTCCAGAGCCGGTGAGCTGAACCCATGGGGAAATGACAATTCCAATACTGCTGTTCAACTTATCGGTTCGAATGCTACGGTTCCCTTCAATCGGTTGTGAAGTGCTCACACTGGCATCTGAAATATCCCAGCAAAGAGCTTCGTAATAACTTGTACTACCGTCATCGAAATCAACTTCGTATTGACCAAAAACTGAAGGTGATGCCAGTATAAGTATGAAGGAAACAACTATAATGTTAAAATACCTCATGATAATCAGTTTTTATTGTGACAGGTAATTAAAATAGATCACTTCAGGAGTGGCATCAACAACTTTCATGATCGACCCATACGTGATCAGTACCTCAGTTTCATATGATGGAATCGTGAATTTGAGGGTGTAGTTCTGATCCATGAAGAGCTGGCTCTTAAGGTAGACTCTCTCTTCGTCGGTAGACCTCACCTGCAGGGTGTTTCGGATGCTGATAGGAATAGCAATTCCGGTTACCTCAAGGGTGACATCGCGAGTGGTTTTCCAATCAAAAGAGTTGCTCACGACTAGTTCAAGAGGATTGTCGGGATTTGGTGTCGGTTCAACGATTGTAAGCTCTTTTTTGCATCCCGACCCAATCATCAGGAGAACTGAGAGCAAAAGAAAGGAAAAGGTACTTATCTGTTTGCTTTTCATGTTATTGTGGGTGTTATTATCATTACAAATATATCCCACCCTTTCTTATAATCCAAACCCCAATAAGTAAATGGGGTTCCATGGTTTGTAAATGTGTTTTTTTTCATACTTTTACACCACTATATACATCTATAAAAAATTAATACGTATTTTATGAATCAGATTGATTGGAAAAACCTTCCTTTCGGCTATTTCAAGACCGATTACAATGTTCGATCCTACTACCGCGACGGACAGTGGGGTGCCCTGGAGATCTCTTCCTCCGAACAAATTACAATGCACATGGCGGCCACCTGTCTCCACTATGGACAGGAGGCATTCGAAGGCCTGAAAGCGTTTCGTGGGAAAGACGGAAAGATCCGTATCTTCAGGATGGATGAAAACTGGAAGCGGATGAATAGCTCCGCCCGTGGGATCATGATGGCTGAGATTCCCTGGGAATTGTTTCAGGAAGCCGTATTGACGGTTGTTAAAATGAATACAAAGTATGTTCCTCCTTACGGAGAGGGAGCTTCCCTGTACATTCGGCCACTGTTGATTGGAACTGGGCCCCAGGTTGGGGTTAAGCCGGCAACCGAATATATGTTTATGATCTTTGTTGGACCTGTGGGACCTTACTTTAAAGAGGGATTTAACCCGGTAAAAATGGAGATTGTACGTGATTATCACCGTGCAGCCCCTAAAGGTACCGGCCATATCAAGGTTGGAGGAAACTATGCAGCGAGTCTTGTTCCTGCTCACCGCGCACACCAGGATGGCTATGCCTCCGTACTGTTTCTCGATTCTGCAGAACAGAAATACATTGATGAAGCAGGTCCGGCCAATTTTTTTGGCATCAAAGGAAATACTTATGTAACTCCCTCTTCTACCTCTATTTTACCCTCCATCACCAACAAGTCACTTCAGGTACTGGCCAAAGAGATGGGGATGGATGTGGAGGTGCGTCCGGTTCCTGTTGAAGAGTTGTCTGAATTCAGTGAAGTTGGGGCTTGCGGTACAGCTGCAGTGATTTCGCCCATTTGTTCCATCATCGACCACGATACGAAACAAGGATACCACTATTGCAAGGATGGAAAAGTGGGAGAGGTCTCCACAAAGTTATATACGAAATTGCGAGCCATCCAGGAGGGGGACGATGAGGATAAATGGGGGTGGATTACCATTCTGTAATAGCGAAATAGCGAAATACGATAACAAATCGTAAATTGAAATCGATTTATTCGAAAATCTCCCTAGAGCAGCCCTTGCATTATTTCCTGAAGTGCCAATGCCTCTTCTCGTGCCTTCTCGGCGAAATCTGTACCGGATGATGCGTAGATTATCCCACGCGAAGAGTTAACCAGCAATCCGCAATCTTTGTTCAGTCCATAGCGGGCTACCTCTTCCAGGCTTCCCCCTTGGGCGCCTACTCCGGGTACGAGGAGAAAATGGTCAGGAACGAGTCTCCGGATCTCTTCCAGCTTTTCTGCTTTGGTTGCACCAACCACATACATCATGTTGGATTCGGTACCCCAGCTTAGGGATTTGATCAGCACCTCTTCGTAGAAACGAAAATTTGTCTCTTTTGAGCTTAACATCTGAAAGTCGTCTGATCCCTTATTGGAGGTTAACGCGAGCAGGATTACCCATTTACTGTCAAACTCGAGAAATGGCTTCACAGAATCTTCACCCATATAAGGAGCCACAGTGACTGCATCAAAATCCAGCCCCGATGATTTCGGGTCAAACATCGCCTTGGCATATTGCTTCGACGTGTTTCCGATATCACCTCGCTTGGCATCGGCAATAGTAAATGTTTCACCTTGATAGGTGCTGTTGATATACTGGATCGTTTTCGTCAGACTATTCCATCCCATCACGCCGTTACACTCATAAAAGGCTAAATTGGGTTTGTATGCAACTGCCAGATCGATGGTTGCATCGATAATTGCTTTGTTGAACTCAAAGATCGGGTCCTCTTTCTCCAGAAGGTGAGGAGGGATCTTCGACAGGTCGGTATCCAGCCCGATGCAAAGAAACGACTGCTTGCGGCTGATCAGGGCGATTAATTCGGTTCTGTTCATTTCGATTTACGATTTTACCCCTAAATCCCCTGAAGGGGACTTACTCCCTCCAAGGGGAGGGCAGGGAGTGGTCATTATTAATTACGTCACCGCTGCCTTCAATCTCTCCGCATTCTCTGCCAGCTGCAGGGCATCGATGAGTGGCTGGACATCACCATCTACGATGGCATTCAGGTTGTAGAGAGTCATGTTGATGCGGTGGTCGGTAACCCGGCTTTGTGGCCAGTTGTAAGTGCGGATCTTGGCAGAACGGTCGCCGGTAGAGACCATGGTTTTACGCTTTTTAGCGATCTCATTCAGGTATTTGCTGTACTCCAGCTCAAATAAACGACTTCGGAGTACCTTCATCGCTTTGTCGAAATTTTTCATCTGCGACTTCTCATCCTGACATGAGACAACGATACCGGAGGGAATATGGGTTAACCGGATTGCCGAATAGGTTGTGTTGACCGATTGTCCGCCTGGTCCTGACGAGCAAAATGTATCTTTCCGGATATCAGCCGGTTTGACCTCTACTTCGAATTCATCTGCCTCTGGCAGGACGGCTACAGTAGCAGCCGATGTATGCACGCGACCCTGGGTCTCGGTGTTGGGGACACGTTGAACACGGTGAACTCCTGATTCATATTTGAGCTGGCCGTAAGCTCCATCTCCGGTCACGTTGAAAATGATCTCCTTAAAACCGCCTGCCGTCCCTTCGGTGAAGTCAACCAGTTCGGCTTTCCATCGACGGTTTTCACAGTAACGGGTATACATTCTGTAAAGATCTCCTGCAAAAAGGCTGGCTTCATCACCACCAGTACCTGCCCTGATTTCTACGATCGCATTTTTGACGTCTTGTGGATCAGAAGGGATCAACATGAGCCTGATCTCCTCTTCCATCTCGATCCGCTTTCCTGTCAGCATCTCCAACTCCTCCCTTGCCATCTCCCGCATCTCATCATCCTTCTCAACAGTGAGCAACTCTTTCGCATGATCGATGTTGGCGCAAACATCCCGGTATACAAAATAGGCCTCAATGATCGGAGTCAACTCCTTGAAATCACGATTGATCTTGATATACCGCTTCATGTCGCCCGTGATCTTCGGATCATTCATTTGCTCCGTAAGCTCGAGGTAACGTTTATTAATCGCTTCTAATTTGTCCAGCATATGATATACTCAAAAAAGTCAGTGGGTCACAAGAAAATCGTTCGTCAAACCGCGTGCAAAAGTACAAAAAAAATCGGCCACTGCAACCTCAACCTTCCCGGTTACCACCTTCTCGCTGCCCGGTATAGCATCTCTTTTTTGTCATCGCATGGAGAAAATTTTGCACTCCATCAGGAATGCCTCGGCGAGAGGACCCGACAGTGGATTCTCAGCCTCCATTCGTTCGGGGTGCCACTGGACTGCAAGGATAAAAGGCTGGCCACTCCTGTCGGCTAACTCAACGCCTTCAATCAGTCCGTCGGGTGCGTATGCGTTTGCCTTCAAATCAGGGCCAAGTAAGCGCACAGCTTGATGGTGGTTGGTGGTTACCAGGGCTGAGTCACAGTTACAGAGGGTGTGTAGCAATGAATTTCGTTCCACATATACCATATGAAAACAGGTTAGGTAATCATCACAGCGATGAAGGATTGTCGTGTCATAATCCTGTGGAATATCGATAAAAAGTTCTCCACCGAAAACAACATTAAGTAACTGTTCGCCCCGACAGACGCCGAAAACAGGCATCTTCATCTCCAGAGCGATGTAAACCAGATTAATCTCCAGAGTATCCCTGTAAAAGTTGATGGCGCCACACCGGGCAGTATCGTCCTCACTGCCATAGATTCCCGGAAATAGATCTTCTCCACCGGTAAGTAACAATCCATCACACTGTTCAAGAACACTCAATGCCGAGTCGAAGGGGAGAGTGTATAAGTTCATATATTGTACGGTGGAGTCGGCACGTTTCAACCAGTTGATGTAATTGTCAGAAGCCTTTGAAATCGCTATTCTGGGAGGTGGAAAGGCATCCTGGCAGGCTGAGAGACTCAAAAGGATGATCAGGAGTCCTGCAGCGGACAAATACTTCAATGATACGCTCATGGAGAGGTGGAGTTAATTGGTAAACGGGTCACGCTGTGGGGGTTGTTGCGCTGGAGTGGGACTCTGCTCAACCCCTTCGATAAAGTATTTGGTCTTTCCCCGCCATGGAAAGGTCATATACCGTTTGATGTATCGTAGATTTACACGTTCGCCCGATAGAGATACTTTCTCCAGAAGCCTGACGATTGAATCGTTACCAGGTTCAACGGAAAAGTCGAAAGTTCCGGCAATCGGACTGACCTTTTTTAGGGCTCCGAACGAAGCCAGGTCAAGCTGCCCTTCGTAAGTTTTCCAGAGAATTCCCTGCTTGCTGACGCGGAGAACAGTGCCTGCCCGAACACCTTCGTCATACACACCCCAGTATAGAAAACTGAATATCCCACCCAGAATGACCAGGATAATGATCACAGTAATGATTAGTGCTTTTTTCATAATCCGTTGGATTTATTTAATATGTAAAGTTTCCTGCTTCGCTGTGAATTGTAAGCTTTTTCTCTGTTGCCTCTTCGCATCGTCCAATGATCCGGCTCTCCAATCCAAATTCTTTGGTGATGTCAACGATCTGATCTGCAATTGTTTCTGGGATATAGAGTTCCATTCGGTGACCCATATTGAATACCCTGAACATCTCTTCCCAGGAGGTTTGTGACTCTTTTTGGATCAGTTGGAAGAGAGGAGGGATAGGGAAGAGCTGGTCTTTAACGACATGCAACTGCTCAATAAAATGAAGGATTTTCGTCTGACCTCCTCCCGAGCAATGAACAATTCCATGGATGTCAGAATGGTATTTTTGGAGTATCCGTTTGATAACAGGAGCATAGGTGCGTGTGGGCGATAATATCAGTTTCCCAACGTCTACTCCTTCAACAGTGGATGGATCAGTGAGTTTTTTCGTTCCGGCATAGATCAGGTTATCCGGGATCTGATCATCGAAACTTTCGGGGTACCGAAGGGCATATGCCTTGTCGAAAACGTCGTGGCGGGCTGCAGTAAGCCCGTTACTTCCCATCCCGCCATTGTAGGTCTCTTCATAGGATGTTTGTCCGAAGGAAGCTAATCCAACAATGATATCGCCAGCCTGGATTCTTGCATTATCAATAACCTGCGCACGGGGCATGCGACAGAATACGGTGGAGTCGACGATGATCGTCCTCACGAGGTCCCCTATATCAGCAGTTTCCCCGCCCGTAGAGTGAATCCCAACGCCAAGCTCTCTCATCTTACTTAGAAACTCTTCTGTTCCCTCGATAATTGCTGCCAGTACATCCCCGGGGATTCTCTTTTTGTTCCGGCCTATCGTGCTGGATAAAAGGATGTTGTCCAGTGCTCCTACACAGGCCAGGTCGTCGAGATTCATAACAATGGCATCCTGGGCAATACCTTTCCATACGGAGAGATCTCCGGTCTCCTTCCAATACAGGTATGCGAGGGAGGATTTGGTTCCAGCTCCATCGGCATGCATGATAGTACACCATGCAGGATCACCACCGGCGATATCGGGAATAATTTTACAAAAAGCTTTTGGGAAGAGCCCTTTATCCAGGGTTTTTATGGCTGCATGCACCTCCTCTTTTCCAGAGGAGACACCTCGTTCATTGTATTTATTTGTCAATGTCACTCAAAAAGAATCTTAGTCTCCGCTTCATCCACGCTGTAAATACCGAACTGTTTCATCGTATTCGGGCCAAAATAGATTTGGTTTTTCAACTTCTGGTTTACAGTCGCTTTGAGATCTCTTGCCACGTTTTTTCCCATGCGCATCTCCCGGATGTTGATCACAGCCTTATTGGCGATGGTCCCATCGCCGATCAGTTGAGTGGCATCTCCGATAAAATCGTTCCGGTCAATGGCTCCGCTGGTGAGCAGTCTGACGGCTTCAGCAGTTGAGATATAAAACTCTGTCTCTCTTGGGTCATACTGGAAAGTAGATGTGATGCCGTTGATGTAGCATAAGGCTTCGAGGTTCTCGTCTTTAGTGAGGGTATAAATCACATTGTTCTCTTCGGGTTTCACCACGATTTCAACTGATGGCCCTGTCTTCCTTGAGATCCTGGTTTTCGGGATGTAGTCGTTCCGGAGGATGGAGAATTCGGTTCGTCTGTTCAACTGATGGGCTGCCTCTTTGACGGCAATATTTGGCAATAAGTTAATGACAGAGTCGGACAGCACGGTGCCAGGTTCAAATGTATACCCCTCTTTAGCCATTACCCGGTTGATGATTCGCGGAGCCCGTTCTCCATATCCTTTCGCAACCAGGCGATCGGGATCGATGCCTCGGGTGATGAGGTAGTCGACAACCGATTGAGCTCTGCGCTGTGATAGGATATCGTTCCGCTCTTCGGTATCACGTGAGTCGGTATGTGCAGCAAGCTCAATCACAATTGTTTCATTGGCATCAAGGGTGGCAATAAGCCCTTGGAGTGAATCCTGGAACTGTGGCTTCAGGTCCCATTTGGCAAGGTCGTAAAGGATATCGGGGAGTACAACCGGTTTTTTGGGAATCGGCATCAGGACAATATCCCGGGTCAGGTCGCGGCTCGACTCGAGGCCAACAGTGGTCTCGGTGGCTTTTTCATTGAAGTAGTCCTTCTTCGTAACCAGTATCTCATAGGTTGTATTGGGAAGGATCTGGTTTTTATTGAACACATAGCGTCCACGAGGATCGGTGTTGTAAGTAGCTGTCTTCCCATTAGTTCCAATGATACTTACATTCGCGCCATCGATTGGCTGGAGTGTTAGGTCATCCGTTATAAAGCCTTCAAGTGTGAAATATACCGGAGGGATGATAAAGGAGTAAATGTCATCTTTCCCTTTTCCACCGGGGCGGTTTGATGAGAAGAATCCCTCATTGGGTTCATCCAGGTTAAATACAATGCCGAAGTCATCGGCAAACGAATTGAGAGGATACTTTACATTCTCGGGGGTGGTCCATTTATTATCCGAACGTGTGCTTACGAATATATCCAGGCCTCCCATGCCAGGATGACCATTAGAAGAGAAATAGAGGACAGAATCACCCCTGAGGAATGGAAACATCTCATCGCCAGGTGTATTGATCTCTGGTCCCAGGTTGATAGGACGAGTATAGCCGCCTCCCTTGGCTTTTTTGGTGATCTTCCACAGGTCTTTCCCTCCATTGCCACCAGCCCTGTCGGATGAAAAGATGATGAGCCCTTCGTCGGAAGAGATTGTCGGATGCCCGTTAGCTAAAGTACTGTCAATCCCCAGGTCAACCATGGTAGCTTCGCCCCATGATGTTCCGCCAATCCTGCTCGCTTTGTATACTGCACACCCATTCTTCTTTCTGGGTTCATTCCAGCAGCGGGTAAAGTAGAGGCTGGTGAACCGACTGTTAAACTGCCCCGACCCTTCGTTCGCTTCAGTATTTACTACATCATCCTGGTCAAGAAGTACTGGGTTATTCCACTCACCTTTCCGGTCCTTGCGGGCAAAAAACAGATCGGTAAACTTCATGCCTGTCCAGTTATCATCTAATTTACCTGTCGCGGCATCCCTGTTCGATGTGAAAACGATTGAATTATAGTTTTTGTCGGCATAAGCCGGGGAGAAATCATCATCGCGGGTTGAGATCTTTTTCAGCAGTTCAACAGTGTACTTTGAGGGATTTTCAATCCACTCCATAGAGGTTTTTGACGATTCAATCGCGGCATCTGCCAGTGTATCATTCGGTACGAGGAGTTTGTATGCAGTATACTGTTCGATAGCTTCTTCGTACTTCCCATTGAGTTTCAAGGCATCCGCATAGTATAACAGAATCCTTGGATTTTTATCTTTGTAACGGTCACTGGTAAGACGTTTATAAGATATTTCAGCCCGTTTGTTATTGTTCATCAGGCGGTAACACTCCGCCATCTGGAAAGAGATCCGGTCTTTCTCATCCCGGTTATTTTTTACCTTGGAATAAGCTTTCTGATACTTTTCGACTGCGAGGGAATACTGTTGATCGGAAAAGGCATCATCGGCAGCTTTCGTATGTTTATTCTGGGCTGCAGTTTCTCCAAGACCAACCAGTAAAAACGTGAGCGTGAGGAGGGTTAAAAGATATCTCATAACAGAAGCAATGGTTCAGGCATGATTAACGTACAAATATATGAAAAAGTACAATCAGCAGTTATGCAACAGCCTGAAACTTGGACCCCGAATACCGGAACCCGAAACGCGAAACCCGAAACCAATTATTTCTTCTTCTTACTTGTAGCAGCCTCTTTCTTAGCCTTGATACGTTTTCTCCATGAGATAACGTCATAGGCAATAGGAGTAGCAACGTAGATGGATGAGTAGGTTCCCACCATAACCCCGATGAGCATAGCGAATGTGAATCCACGAAGTACTTCACCGCCAAAGATGAAGATAACCACAAGGGTAAGGATCGTAGTACCGGATGTGTTGACCGTTCGGCCCATGGTGCTGTTGATAGCGCCATTGATATTCACTGCCAGGTCGCGTTTCGGGTAGAGTGTATTGTATTCACGGATCCTGTCGAAGATGATAACCGTGTCCATGATTGAATAACCGATCACCGTGAGGATAGCAGCGATAAAGGACTGGTCGACCTCCATGCCGAATGGAAGAATGCCGTGGAAGATCGCGAACATCCCGATGATGATCAGGGTGTCGTGGAAAAGCGCCATGACCCCGCCGAGGCCATATTGCCAGTTTCTGAAACGAACAGCGATATAGATAAAGATGATGATCAGGGAGAAGCCTACTGCAAATATAGCCTGCCAGATGAGTGCGTAGGAGATGGCCGGGTCGATTCTTTGGGAACTCAATTCTCCGATGATTTTCCCCGGATCATTTGATTTAAACTCGGTATAAGTAATCTCATCATTATAGTACCCCTTAAGGCCTTCAAATAATGTAACAGCTACAACTGAGTCAGCTGCGATTGTACGGTCATCAATCATGTATTTTGTTGTGATCTTCACCTGATTGAGCGGGCCAAAAGTCTTTACCTCCGGCGATTCGCCAAATTCCTGACGGAGAGACTCGCGAATGTCTGTTGTATTGACATTCTGGTCGAAACGTACGATATAGCTACGTCCACCAGTAAAGTCGATTCCGGGATCCAGTCCGCGGATGCCGATGAAAACAAGACCAATGGCAATCACAATACCTGATGCCAGGTAGAGTTTTTTCCTGGGTTTGATGAAGTCGAAATTCAGGTTTGAGAATAGATTTAGCGTATACTTGTTCCCTACAGTGACATTCATGTTGTGATCGAGCATGCTTTCGAAAAGCAGTCGGGCCAGGAACACAGCGGTGAAGAGTGACAGAAGAAGACCGATTACCAGTGTGGTAGCAAACCCCTGAACGGGTCCTGATCCAAAGACATAGAGAACAATACCAGTAAGGATTGTGGTAACGTGACTGTCGATAATAGCGGAATAGGCATGCTGGAATCCATCCTTGACAACCAGGCGCATCCCTTTCCCCGCTCGAATCTCTTCTCGCATACGCTCGTAGATGATTACGTTGGAGTCGACTGCCATGGCCAGTGTAAGAACGATACCGGCAATACCCGGGAGAGTAAGAACCGCTCCAATGGATGCCATCACGCCAAAGAGGAAGAAGACGTTGGCAAAGAGAGCGATATCTGCAACATTCCCTGCACGGCCGTAATATACCGACATGTAAATCAGTACGATAACAAAGGCGATGATGAACGAAAGAAGTCCCGACTGGATTGACTCACGTCCAAGTGACGGTCCAACTACCTCTTCCTGAACAATTCGGGCAGGTGCGGGCAGCTTCCCTGCTTTCAGGATGTTGGCAAGGTCCTGAGCTTCTTCAACACTCATCTCGCCACCCGAGATAGAAGACATCCCATTTGGGATCTCTCCATTAACATTCGGGTAAGAGCGAACGTATCCGTCAAGAACGATAGCAATCTGTTTTCCAATATTGTCGCCGGTAAGGCGTTTCCATATCCTGGCTCCTTCGGCGTTCATATTCATGGTTACTTCAACACGGCCGTTCTGGTCATAGTCCTGACGGGCATTGGTGACAACCTCTCCTCCAAGGGCAGGGGAGCCGTCGCGTGAAGTTACTTTCAATGCGACCAATTCAAGCACATCCGGTGCATTACCCCTTGGTTTTACTGACCATGCCAGCTTCATGTCGCGTGGGAAAATATTGAGGGCGAACGCTTGACGCAGCATATTGTTGATCCTGGCGGTGTCTTTGATCATGGCACGGCCAACCATCGCTGTCTGACCCGGAACATACTGACCTTCGTCGTTCTGGTAAACTGCCGGGTTGAGGTAGGCAAACAGGGGGTTTGTCTTAGCATACTCATTAAATGACTGCTGATCCTGGCCAACCTGGGTTGTAGCAGAAGTATCCTGCTCCATCTGTTTCAACAGGGCATTCTCTTGTGTTGTATCGGCAACGCCAGCTTCCGTGACTTCAATGGTCTCTGTGACGGAAGGCTGCTGACTGGGCTCTGTACCGGCGATCGTTTCCTGGTTTGAAGCACTGTCTTCAGTGTTGATCATCTGGCCGGCTAATATGGAGGCAAGCCGTTTGTTGGCATCTGCAAAGTAGGAGTAGAGATCGGGATACTGATAGGTCTCCCAAAATTCCAGTTGCGCAGTTCCCTGAAGAAGTTTTCTGACACGCTCCGGCTCTTTGATACCAGGAAGTTCGATCAAAATACGACGGGCAGTCTGCAACCGGTTAATATTTGGTTGGGTAACGCCGAAACGGTCGATTCGGGTTCTCAGAATATTGAAGGTTCTTTCAATGGCAGCATTAACTTCATCACGAATCACCACGATTACTTCATCATTGGTGGAGTTATAGGTGATTCTGTCTTTCAACTCCATGGTGTTGAAGATGGAAGCTAACTTGGCGTTGGGATCCGTTTCACGAAAAGATTCAATAAAAATATCGACGAAATCGGCCGTACTGGTCTTCTCTTTTTCGAGAGCCAGGGTAAGAGCCTGTGTGAACACGGGATCCTGGTTGTAGCCAGAAAGGGCGCGGATGATATCAGGAACAGAGACCTCCATGGTGACGTTCATCCCCCCTTTTAAGTCAAGACCCAGGTTAATTTCACGTTCTTTGATCTCCTTCAGAGTGTATTTTTTCAGGAGGATGTTATAAACATCTGTGCTTGCCAGTGAGTCATTAAAATACTCCAGCCTCGAATTGGCAATGGAATCATATAGGTAGTCCTGGAGATTGGCATCCCCTTTTGCCATCCGTTCTGCCTGCTCCACCACGATGGGCTCATGGGCATATTTATCAGCCTTTTGGCTATATCTCCAGCCAACGAACGTAAACGATAACTGGAAAAGACATACCAGTGTGAAAATGATCGCAAAGAACTTTATAACGCCTTTATTTTGCATGAAACTAAGTTTTATTGAAATTTTTCTTCAGCTAATTTAATTTCTGAATTCAGAAATAGCTTCTTTTTTTGAGCGTGCAAAGATAGGAGATTCTTTTGAAATAACCAACTGCTAACTGCCAACTGAGATTAAGTCCTTATTGAGATATTTATCTACAGATATTCGATGCAATTAAAACTATTCGTACTTTTGTCTGATAATGACCATGTAACTTACTTGGATTGGTAAAAATATGTCAATGTAAGTCAGTTGCATTTAAATTGAATCAAATGAAAAACAAGTATCTCGACCTGATAGAACAAACATTTGACTTCCCTCAGGAGGAATTCAAAGTTCTTGATGACGAACTCTATTTCAATGATGTTCCATTGATGGACATCATCAAACAATATGGAACTCCCCTGAAAATAACATACCTACCAAAGATAAGTCATCAAATACAGAAGGCAAAACGGCTTTTCAATGTGGCAATGGCAAAGGTCGACTACAAGGGCGATTACAATTACTGTTACTGTACGAAGAGTTCGCACTTCAGTTTTATCATGGAAGAGGCGCTCAAGAATGATATTCATATCGAGACCTCGTCTGCATTTGACATTCAGATCATTGAAGATTTGCATGAGCGTGGATTGCTGGACAAGGAACACTATATTATCTGCAATGGTTTTAAGCGGGAATCGTATATTGAAAACATTTCAACCCTGATCCAAGATGGCTTCTCGAATACGATTCCTATCCTTGATAACCTCGAAGAGATCGGTGCCTATGCATCAATTCCTGAGAAGATACAACTTGGAATCAGGATTGCCTCCGAGGAGGAGCCGAAATTTGATTTCTATACATCCCGCCTGGGTATTCGATACAATGATGTGGTTCCTCTTTATCTCGAGAAAATCAAGGACAATCCTAAGTATGAACTTAAGATGCTGCATTTTTTTATCAATACCGGGATTAAAGACACAGCCTATTACTGGAATGAGTTACATAAAACCGTTAATGTGTACTGTGAACTTAAGAAAGTATGCCCCGAACTTAATTCCCTGAACATCGGAGGAGGATTTCCTATTAAGAATTCACTTGCTTTTAATTACGAGTATGATTACATGGCGGAGGAGATAATTTCCCAGATTAAAAGTATGTGTGAGAGGAACGGTGTGGAAGATCCTGATATATTTACGGAGTTTGGATCCTATACTGTTGGTGAAAGCGGAGCAGTTCTTTTTAATATTATTGACCAGAAAAAGCAGAACGACAGAGAGGCATGGAACATGATCGACAGTTCTTTCATGACCACTCTTCCAGATACCTGGGCTATTCAACAACGGTTTATTTTATTGGGAATCAATAACTGGGACTCTGAATATGAGCGTGTATTCCTTGGGGGACTTACCTGCGACAGCGAAGACTATTATAACGCTGAAGCTCATTCAAATGCCGTTTTTCTTCCCAAATTCAGTCGTGAAAAACCGTTGTATATTGGTTTATTCCATACTGGAGCTTATCAGGAATCAATCGGAGGCTATGGTGGAATCCAGCATTGCCTGACTCCCGCTCCGAAACATGTTCTGATTGACGTGGATGAAACCGGTGAGTACTTTACAAAGCTTTTCTCCAAAGAGCAGAGCTATAAATCAATGCTGAAGATTTTGGGATATTGAGAATCAATTACGAATGACAAATTAAGAACCGGAGCGAAGCGGAGCTCGGCGAAGCCAATTACGAATTAAGAGTGTAACTTTGGGTGATTGAATTGATAAGGTTTGTTTATCCGTAACTAGTAAACAGAACAAAAATGAAAAAGTCGTCGAAAAAGAAGTTTCTGAATGAGGTTGTCAAGCACATTGACATTAAAGCAATTGATTCAACTCCGATCATTGATGCCATGCGCGATATGTCTTTTACTTCCCGCGATACTGCTGCAGCTGCAGATATCCTGAACAGAATGATCAGGGATAAAGGATGCACAATATTTCTCACTCTTGCCGGCAGTACAAGTGCCGGAGGGTGCATGCAGGTATACGTTGACATGGTGAAACACAACATGGTAGACGCCATTGTGGCCACCGGAGCATCAATCGTGGATATGGACTTTTTTGAGGCATTGGGGTTCAAACACTACAAAGGCTCATCCTATGCAAATGATGCTGAACTTCGGAATCACTACATCGACCGGATCTATGATACATATATTGATGAAGAGGAGCTGCAGGTGTGTGATACGACAATCGGAAAGATTGCTGACTCACTTGAACCCAGACCCTATTCGTCCCGTGAATTCATCTGGGAAATGGGAAAGTATCTGACGAAGCACTCTAAGAAAAAGGATTCCCTGGTGCAGGCCTGCTTTGAACACAAAGTCCCTATATTCTGTCCGGCATTTAGCGACAGTAGCGCCGGCTTCGGACTCGTGAAGCATCAATGGGACCATCCGGAGAAGCATATGTCTATTGATTCTGTGGCAGATTTTCTGGAATTGACCAAAATCAAGATGGCTGCCAAGGGATCAGGACTCTTCATGATTGGAGGAGGTGTGCCTAAGAATTTTGTTCAGGATACCGTCATTTGTGCCGAAGTTTTGGGAAAGGATGTCCCCATGCATCAATATGCAGTGCAGATTACAGTTGCCGACCCACGCGACGGAGCCTGTTCCAGTTCAACACTGAAAGAGGCCTCCTCATGGGGGAAAGTCGAAACTGTGTATGAACAGATGGTCTATGCGGAAGCAACTTCTGTTGTCCCCCTGATCGTTAGCTATGTTTACCACAAAAAGGATTGGGAAAAACGTAAACGCTACAACTGGGCTACGATCTTTAATTCGTAATTCGTAATTCGTAATTCGTAATTCGTAATTTCACCCTAGTGCCTTAGCCATTTCCATAGCTCCTTATAGCTAATCTTCTTTCCGTACATCAGGATGCCGGTTCTGTATATCCTGGCCGCCATCCAGGTTGTAGCAAGAAATCCCAGAAGTAATATGGCCATGGACAGGGCAACCTCGTAAATAGGAACGCCGAAAGGAATTCGTATCATCATCACCACTGGAGAGGTAAAAGGTATAATGGAGAGCCAGAACGCCATGGGGCCACTCGGATCCTGCACAATGAACTGAGCCACAACGATAGCAAAAATCAAAGGAGCAGTAAGGGGAAGGATGAACTGCTGGGTGTCTGCTTCGCTGTCGACGGCCCCGCCAATGGCTGCAAACAGAGCTGCATACATCAGGTATCCAAAAAGGAAAAAGAACAGGAAAGAGCCAATCATCACAGGGAAGTCAATGCTGTTAATGGCCGATAACACCTCATTGGCTCCCTCTTCTTCCTGTGGTTCACCAGGGAGGTTGATTACCTGGCCGGGATCGAATCCGCCAGCTGATTGCTCAATCAACTGTTTCGGATTTGCTCCAGGCACCGATTTCCCAATAAACGTGGAGGTTACACCGGTGATTATTATAAAGGTAAGAACAACCCACAGTGCAAACTGCGTTAATCCAACCAAAGCAACACCGATGATCTTTCCCATCATCAACTGGAATGGCTTCACTGAAGAGATGATGACCTCCACTATTCGGCTGGTCTTCTCTTCAATAACGCCCCGCATCACCTGAGATCCAAACATGAAAATAAAGAAGTAGATCAGGATAGCTCCGAATATAGCGAGTATCATACTCACCTCTGTGTAGCTTTTTTCCTCCTGCCCATCTGACCCGATCTTAATTGTGCTGATGTCGACAGATGTCTTGATCGAACGAAGTAGGTCATCCAGGTTGATCGGCGATTGATCATCTTTCGTTAGGTCCGCGAGTTGTGCCTCAAGTTTAAGATCCTCAATGCGTTTTGACATCACATTCCGGATATAACTTTTTACGTTGATGTTGACCTGTGTCCCTGCATAAAGAATGGCATTAGTAGGCAAAGCAACCTCCGTTTGGGGGATGTAAAGCAGAGCGTAGTCATCGCTCTTCCCAAATGCATCTTTGGCCGTGTTGATATCTGTTTCAAGGTAATGGAACTGTATGTTGTCGGAGTTTTTAAATTTCCCGAAGAAGAGTCCTGTTTCGTCAATCACCGCTACCTGTTTCGTCTCATTGGTTGTGGTCGCAAGATAGATTGGGACAACAAAAATGCCAGCCATCAACAAGGGACCAAGGATGGTCATGATGATAAAAGAGCGCTTTTTTACCCGGGTAAGGTACTCTCTCTGAATGATTAGCAGGATCTTCTTCATTCAGCAACCTCCTTTTGAGTGACTACGTGGATGAAAATGTCGTTCATACTTGGAATGATCTCATTCAGGGAATGAATTGTTACATGGGGCATCAGCAATGCAAGCAGGTCATTTGGCTTTGTTTCCTCAGGAAGTTTGATACGGGCCACCTGCAGGTCATTATCAACGCCGTTTTTCAGGATCCTGAATGTGTCGGGAAGGATTGTATGCAGATCCTGTTCAGCAAGGTTGAACCGCACTTCAAAGGTGTTGGTCGCGTATTCCTTTTTGATTGATCTCACATCGCCATCCAGGATTTTCCTGGAATTATTGATCAATGCGATATGATCGCACAACTCCTCAACAGAAGCCATGTTATGCGTGGAAAAGATGATTGTAGATCCGTTTGCTTTGAGGTTCAGGATCTCCTCTTTCAAGAGATTTACATTTATGGGATCAAATCCGCTGAAGGGTTCGTCGAAGATCAAAAGCCGTGGTTCATGGATTACCGTGACAATAAACTGAACTTTTTGCTGCATCCCCTTTGAAAGCTCTTCCACTTTCCTGTTCCACCATCCCATGATCTCGAATTTTGAGAACCAGTGGCTAAGCCTCTTTTCAGCCTCCTTGCGGGATAAACCCTTTAACTGGGCCAGGTAGAGGGCCTGTTCTCCAACCTTCATCTTTTTGTATAATCCCCTCTCTTCTGGTAGGTAGCCGATATTTTCAACATCGAGAGGCTGCAGTCTCCTTCCCTGGAACATGAGTTCCCCGGTATCAGGAGCAATGATTTGGTTGATGATTCGGATCAATGTGGTTTTTCCAGCCCCATTTGGACCTAAAAGGCCAAAGATACTTCCTTCGGGGACATGGATAGAGACTTCGTCGAGTGCCCGATGAGCAGCATATTGTTTTGTGATATTTGACGCGGAGAAAAGGTCCATCGACTATTCAAAGTAATCCTTTACTTTCGAGAAAAAACTACGGTCTTTAGAGCTAGGATCGGGTTGGAAGTTCGGTGACTTCCCAAGTTTCTCCAGGAGGGTTTTCTCCTCTTTGTTCAGAGTTTTAGGTGTCCATATCTGAAGGGTAACCAACAGATCCCCTTTTCCTTCATAACCATTTACACTTGGCAAACCTTTGTTGCGCAGCCTAAGGATTTTCCCACTTTGCGTGCCGGGTTCAATTTTTACCTTCACCTTACCATCAATGGTAGGGATCTCAATGGAGGTGCCAAGGACGGCATCAGAAAAGTTGAGAAAATGGTTGTATAAAAGATGGTTGCCTTCCCGGTCAAATTCATTGTGCTGGATCTCTTCTATCTGGATAAAGAGATCGCCGGGAACACCGCCGCGGGCTGCAGCATTTCCTTTTCCTCCCATTGACAACTGCATTCCGTCAGCCACACCAGCAGGGATTTTAATACTGATCACCTCTTCCCCTTTCACCACGCCATTACCAGCACAATCGTGACATTTATCTGTAATCACTTTCCCCTCTCCACCGCAATGGGGGCAGGCAGATGTTGACTGCATTTGCCCCAGGAATGTAGAAGTAACCCTTGTTACATGACCGCTACCATTGCACGTGGAGCATGTCTGATAAGCACTTCCATCTTTTGCTCCCGAGCCACTGCAGGTTGAACATTGGATGTATTTATTGACCTTAATCTTCTTCTCAACGCCATGGGCAACCTCCTCAAGTGTGAGTTTGACTTTCACCCGGAGGTTAGATCCTTTATGCACCGTACGGCCTGATCGACGACGTCCGCCTCCGAAAAAGGCTCCAAATGGGTCTTCGAACCCACCCCCGCCGCCTCCGCCACCTCCGAAAATGTCTCCGAAATGGCTGAAAATCTCATCGATACTCATCCCTCCGCTGAAACCACCAAAACCATGATTTCCACCCAGTCCCGAATGACCGAACTGGTCGTAACGCTGGCGTTTTGTGGGATCGCTAAGCACCTCATAGGCCTCAGCCGACTCCTTGAACTTTTCTTCGGATACGGAATCCCCCGGATTTTTATCCGGATGGAACTTTAAGGCTTGTTGTCGGTAAGCCTTTTTAATCTCTTCCGCTGATGCAGATTTATTGACCTCCAGTATTTCGTAATAGTCTCGCTTAGTTGTCATGCATGTTTGTTCATTAATCCTTGGTGCTAGATGCTAGGTTCTAGATACTGGATCTCACTTTCCTCATTCCTAATTTTTCGTCCCTCGTCCTTCGTCCCTCATCCTTCCTAACTTCCCACCACTACCTTCGCGTACCGTATCACTTTTCCGCCCAGCAAATAACCCTTCTCGACCTCGTCTACCACTTTCCCTTTCAAATCGGGTGATGGTGCGGGGATGTTGGTGATTGCTTCATGGAAGTCGGTGTCGAAAGGTTCTCCTAAGGTCTTCATTTGTTCAAGTCCCTTTTGAGTGAGGATGTTCAGAAACTTGTTGTAAATCAGGACAATGCCACCTTTCAGAGGGGAATCTGTATCCCCGTTATCCGTAAAGGCTCTGATCGCGCGCTCGAAATCATCCAGAACGGGAAGAAGATCTGTAATTACTTCTGCCGAGGCAGTTTTACTCAGGTCAATCCGTTCTTTGATGGTTCGCTTCCGGTAGTTGTCAAATTCGGAATAGAGGCGCAGAAACCGGTCATTCAGCTCCGCGATTTTATCATCCTGACTATAAGTGTCCTCAGCGACTTCAATCTCTTCACTTTCCGTATTTGTATCAGTTGGCGTATATTCTTCGTGATTCAGCTCGTTGCGGACATCTTCACTATCTTCTCTTTTCTCTGTTTTTTTCTGCATAAAACGATTAAGCTAGATTGGTCTTTGAACGTGTTTGAGGGCAGTTACAAAAAATTTGCCATACGGGGATTTCCGACAAATTGTCAGCCATTGATACGCCGAATGTCCGCTCCCAGGGCATTTAACCTGACATCGATACGCTCATAGCCGCGGTCGATCTGTTCAATATTGTCGATCACACTGGTTCCTTTTGCTGACATGGCTGCGATCAATAGTGCAACACCTGCCCGGATATCGGGAGACGACATCCGAATGCCACGTAGGGGGTACTCGTGGTCAAGTCCAATCACGGTTGCCCGGTGAGGATCACACAGGATGATCTTCGCCCCCATATCAATCAGTTTGTCAACGAAAAACAGGCGGCTTTCAAACATCTTTTGATGGATGAGAACACTTCCCCTTGCTTGCGTAGCTACCACAAGGATGATACTGATCAGGTCGGGTGTAAATCCGGGCCATGGTGCATCTGCAATGGTCATGATTGAACCGTCCATGAAGGTCTCTACGGCATAATGATCTTGGGCTGGGATAAACAGGGCATCGCCACGTGAAACCAACGTGATACCAAGTTTCCTGAAAACATCAGGGATGAGACCCAGATGCTCGTAATTGACGTTCCGGATTGTAATCTCCGAGCCTGTCATGGCAGCCAGACCAATAAAACTACCTACCTCAATCATATCCGATAGAAGTGTGTGTTCACACCCATGAAGTTCATTCACACCTTCAATACTCAGGAGGTTAGACCCCACGCCTGAGATTTTCGCACCCATTCTGTTTAGCATCACACACAACTGAACGAGATAGGGTTCACAGGCCGCGTTGAAGATAGTTGTTGTTCCTTGAGCCATCACTGCTGCCATCAGGATGTTTGCAGTTCCGGTAACTGAAGCTTCATCCAGTAGCATGTAACAACCTTGAAGTTTGGGAGCTGAAAAGGCAAAATACTGGTGATCTGTATCATAGGTGAAGGCTGCTCCCAACCTTTGCAGTCCGATGAAATGGGTGTCGAGCCTGCGACGGCCAATTTTATCTCCCCCGGGGAGGTGGACATACCCTTTCCCATACCTTCCAAGGAGTGGTCCAAGGATCATGATGGAGCCACGCATGGAGCCAACTTTCACTCTGAAATCATCGGTATGAAGGTAGTCGAAACCAACCTCCCGGGCTTGAAACGTAAAGGTCGACGGGCCATCTTGTGTGATAAGAACACCAAGATCCTTCAACAGATCAATCAGTCGAACTACATCATGAATGACAGGAATGTTATAGAGGGTTACCTTCTCGCTCGTCAGGAGGGTGGCACAGATAACCTGGAGGGCTTCGTTTTTAGCTCCCTGAGGGACAATCTCTCCGGATAGCCTCTTTCCTCCGGTGATCTCAAATGAGCTCACTGTGGTTTGCGGCGACCTCTGTAGTTCTGACTGCTGTTTTCTTTCGGACGGAAGGGGCGGCGTTTCTTATTCTGGGCAAGGATGTCGCTGGTTGCTGATAGCCTTGTATTTTCCTTCAACTTCAGCGCTCCGTTGGAGAGAATGCCTAGTTGTTCTTCAATCAATTCATCTGTAACCGAATCACGGTTCCAGTTAAGATACGACTTCTTCATGTGATTGGCAATCACTTTAGCAAGTGCATCTTTTTCGGGTCCCTCTTCAAAGGTTGATGCTTTTTCGATCATCAGCGTGATGTTCTTCCCGTAGTGCCTGAATTTAATATCTGTGTTGCCACAGGAGAGAGGTTCGGGTTTTGTCCACAGAACCTGGGGCGGAGGTGGGGGATAGGGACCGTCAACATCCAGTTTGAAATCGGCTATAATGAATAGATGATCCCAGAGCTTGTGCTTGTAATCGCCCGACTCCTTTACCTGTGGATGCATCTGAGCCATCACACTGACAATAAAATTAGCTGCTTTTGTGCGTTTTTCACGGTCTTCGATGGTAGTAATGTACTCAATCATCTGCTGGATGTTTCTTCCATATTCGGCAATTGCCATCGGTCCGCGTGAGGTGTTATATTCCATCTAGTTGAAAATTTCTGCAAAGATATAACAATTCCGACTGTTAATCAGTGCGCGTTATGAAAAGAGCTGAGTCGTGCCTCGTAATAACTAGGTTGGGAGTATAGCGCATAGCTCCAAAGGATAAGTCCTGTGTTGGCGCCATAAACATTGTAGAAATATCTTACACCCCAGGGATAATGGGGATCGGTAGGGAACACCGTTAACCTTGCTGTTCTGGTTGTAAAGCTGCCTGCGGATACCTGCACGATGGAGTCTTTCCCGACCATTTTTAAAATGGAAGTCAGAATAGGTAAGGTATCAAAGACGAGTGTATCAGTGAAGTTATCTCTGGAAAAAAGGATTGCGCCCCAATCAGTGACGAGGTATCCGAGCGAGTCCCTGACAAACGTCGGGTACTTCTGACCTTTCAGTTCGACTGAAGCCCTGAACCATTTGTAATAAGTGATGTCGTTAATTGTTGTATCTTTTTCAATAAACGAGGTATCCGTCTTAGGAAGTTTGGTCTCGAAACCGTTGGAATCAATCTTGTAATATTCATAGACCCAATAGTTTCCGACTTTCAGATTCATAAAATCAGGAAGTGGTGTAATGTCAGGTTCTGAGCTTTTTTTGCAGGCCGATAGTATCAGGATGATGCCGATGGCCCAAAGGATGGTGTTTGTTTTCATAAGGGTCAGATTTTGTTTAGCAGATGTCTTTTAATAATGGAAATATTGTAACGACAATCATATGAATTTAGTGTACAATAAATGAATATTCTGTTCATAGTTTGATTTTAAGTATTTTCGTTGAATAAAATCAACCGATATGAAAAAACTTTCACGATTATTCCCGTTTCTTTTAGCAATTTCCATTGTGCTGATGATTGGCTGCCAGCCCAAGCCGGCTGAGATGTCGGCCGAACAAAAGGCATCTGTTGCCGATACCATTTCGATGCTGATGAACCGACTGATATCCAGCGCCGAAGCAACAAATGCCGAAGAGACCGGGGCGCTTTTAATGATGGACAGCACGTCGATCTTCTTCATCACCGGGATGCCTTATTCCCATTGTGATATGATTTCAACCATGGATTCACTTTACAATGAACTGGAATGGCAAAAAATCAATTTCGAATTTACTCAGGTCTTTGTATTGAGCCCGGATGCCGCCTTGTGGGTTGGTTATGGAACGAACGTGTTGCCAGCTGCCGACGGAGAGGAGACACTAAATATAACCGATACCTGGCTGTGGCAGAAGAAACACGGCAAGTGGGGAGTCTACCATTTCCATGAATCAGCTGTTCCTGTTGCCGATTAGGTTGCAGCATGCAATGGCTTCAGGCCAGTTTTAACTTGGCAAATTTCAACAGAAGCTGTTTTTGACCGACTCCCTGGAAAAAGACGGTCGCCTTTTTATTCGGGCCTTCGCCGTCAACCTGAACCACCTTGCCTTTCCCAAACTGTTCATGGATCACTTCGATGCCAGGGACAATAGACTCGACAGAGGCTGCGTTGAAGTCATCCGGAATATCTGACGTACTCGCTTTCTTCAGGTTCTTGTAACCTGGCGTGATTTTTTGAGGAGGTTTCAAGCCGGGCAGGGAGGCAGAGAAATTATCCTTTGTGCTGAATCCGCCCGAATGTATGGATGCCTTCTTGGGAAGATCAAGCTGCTCTTGCGGAATCTCGGAAATAAACCTGCTGGGTTCGCAAATCGTAAGATTCCCCCAGCGGTAGCGATTCTCCGCATAGCTTATAGTAACACATTTCTGGGCACGGGTAAGAGCAACATAAAAAAGTCTGCGCTCCTCTTCCAGATCCGATCGTGAGTTAAGGCTCATGATCGACGGGAAGAGATTCTCTTCCAGCCCAACAAGGTAGACATGAGGAAACTCAAGTCCTTTGGCAGCATGTATCGTCATCAGCAACACCTTGTCTTTACTCTCATCATCGTTATAATCGGCATCAGTGAGCAGGGCTACATCCTGCATGAACTCATCCAGGGTGCGGATGGAGGTGTCGATCTCTCCGGTCTCCTCGTTCGGAGCCCTTTCCGATTCGGTAAACTCTTTCACCGCATTGAGCAACTCTTCCATGTTCTCATAGTGGCTTACACCTTCGGGCGTCTTGTCTTCATAAAGCTGCTTCAGCAGGCCACTTGATGCAGCAATATGCTTGCCCAGGTCGTAGGCATTACGGGTTTTCACCATCGCCCCAAAACTGCGGATCATGGTAAGGAAACCCATGACCTTTTGCATGGTTGCTGAAGGGAGAGCGAGATGGTGAGCGTGCGGTTCCCCGATCACATCAAAGATGGACGAGCCACTGTCATCAGCAGCCACAATGAGTTTCTCGGTCGTAGTTTTCCCGATCCCCCGCGCCGGATTGTTGATGACGCGGAGCAAGGCCTCTTCGTCTTTCGGATTGATGGCAAGCCTGAAATAGGCCAGCATATCTTTGATCTCTTTGCGCTGGTAAAAGGAGATCCCTCCATAGATACGGCAGGGGATATTGAGCTTGCGAAGAGCCTCTTCGTGCGATCGCGACTGTGCATTTGTACGGTAAAGGATAGCAAATGCGCTGTTGGGAAGCTGGTGATTCATCTTTTGCTCAAAAATCGATTGTGCTACCAGGTTCCCCTCTTCGGTATCGGTAGAGGCCCGGAGTATCTTAATCAATCCACCATCCTCATTTTCGGTCCAGATCTTCTTAAAAATTTGTTGTTTGTTCTTCTCTATGACTTTGTTGGCAGCATTTACAATCGTCTTTGTTGAACGGTAATTTTGTTCAAGCTTAAAGGTCTGCAGGTCGGTGTAGTCATTCCTGAAGTTCAGAATATTCTGAATGTTTGCTCCCCTGAAGGCATAGATACTCTGTGCGTCATCACCAACCACGCAGATATTCTCATTGTTCGCAGCCAGCTTCTTGATGATCAGATATTGGGCGTAATTGGTATCCTGGTACTCATCCACCAGGATATATTGAAACTTCTGCTGATACTTATAAAGGACATCTGGAAAATCACGCAAAAGGATGTTCATGTTGAAAAGCAGGTCATCAAAATCCATGGCCGCAGCTCGTTTGAGCCGGTTCTGATACTGCGTATAGATCTTACCTGTAAGTGGTTTCCCCGATGATGAGTCGTACTCCTGGATCTCGGGATTGATGTTGTACTCCTCAGCAGAGAGGAGGGATGTCTTTGCCGATGAGATCCGGTGAAGGATATACCCATGCTGATAAACCTTATCGTCAAGGTTGTTCTCTTTGATCAGGTTTCGTATAACGCGCTTGGAGTCGTCGGTATCGTAGATTGTATAGTTTGGCGGATAGCCCAGCAGGTGCCCTTCCACCCGTAATACCCGTGCAAATATCGAGTGAAATGTCCCCATCCATACACTGTGAGCTTCAGTTCCTCCAACCAGTGCAACAATCCTCTCCTTCATCTCCCTGGCAGCTTTGTTGGTGAAGGTGAGCGCCAGGATATGGAAGGGGTCTGCGCCTTGCTCAAGTAACCATGCAACCCGGTATGTCAGCACTCTGGTCTTGCCCGAACCGGCGCCGGCAATTACCATGACAGGCCCGTCAGTAGCGATAACAGCTGCTTTTTGCTCTTCATTCAGGTTATTGAGAATCGATTGTGACATGGGATCAACTTGGGATCGCAAAAGTACGAGTTCTCAGGTGTTTTTTGTCATAAAAGTCACAGATACGGGCATTCTGTATACGCCTATGGGCAAATAATCTACACTTACTTAAAGAATATCAATTTAAATAGCTGAAAATCAGCTAATAATGATTGATATAATCGGATTCACACTTACGAAGATTTTATCAACAGATACCCGCACAGAATATCCGGATACTCATTTTAGCTTTTTATAAGGTATTGATCGACAGATATTTGTATCATAATAATTCGAAAGAATCAACAAAAAAGTGCCATGAAAACCACACTTACAACCCTGACAGTTACACTTGCGGTAATTCTGATCGCATTTACTGGGTGCAAAAAGGAACTTGATCCCTCACCTTCTCCAAGCCAGCAAGTTTCTGCAACAAGTTCACTGAATGTTCCGGTAGGATTCGACTGGCGTACTACCCGTGTAGTAACGATGAATGTCAGTCTTGATGTTCCGGCATACTATGGTGAATACAGCCGTGTGACCGTTTACAATGCCGACCCATTCAATGGTGGAAAACCAATTTTTTCAGGTTCGGTTGGGAATAGCTTCCCGATGGTTGCCAAATTAAGTGTCCCCACTGCCGTTTCACAACTTTGGCTTGAACTTTCTGCCTCGAGCGGCTACTCTCAGGTTGTTTCAGTCATTGTGACCGACTATATTAATTATGTGTTTACAAGTCCGGGCGATGGTCTCCTGAAATCTGGTGACGCCGTTACCGAACCCGCTTGCGGGGTCGACTGTGATGTTGAACACTCCGGAGCCGGTTCGTTGAATATCGTCGATGGGCAAACACATTGCATCCTGGCGGGGAACACCTATACCGGATCAGTGAATATCTCAAAAGGGACCCTGCAGATCTGCGGAACCTTTACCGGTACGATTGCCATGGGAGATAATAATAGCAATTGTATCCTTATCATCACTGGTGGAGGAACTGCCAACATCAGTTCCATGAATATGGGCAAAAATGCAACGATGACGGTCTACCAGAGTGCAGCCTCAACCATTTCATCCATGACGATGAACCATGATGCTCAGCTCACCAACTGGGGAACGCTTACAATTCAGGGTAACTTCACTCCCAATGATCTGGTTCAGAACTTCGGAACAATGACTGTCAACGGACAATACAACATGAATGGAAGCACAGGCGAACTGATCAACACAGGTACACTTACCATCAACAGTCACTGGAATGTGATAGAGCAGGTTACAAATAACGGCTCCATCGAAGTGTTTGGCGATATGAACTGCAATAATTCGATCTTCCTGAATGCCTGCAAACTCATCGTTCACGGAGTTTTCCACCTGAATAACTGTGAATTTACCAATGAGACAGGTTATATTAAAGTATACGAAGAGACAAAGATCCAGGGCGGCCAGGCCTTTATGAAGCTCAAGAACCAGTCGATGATAGACACAAAAGATCTTACATTACACAAGGAAATTATTGGTGAAGGGACGATGAATGAAATCATCGTTTCCGACGACATCAATTTCACCGGACAGGGTCTCATTACTGGTCCAATTGAGACGGCCCAGACAACCGGGGTCCTCGCTTCAGGAGACATGTCAAACTTCACGAGTGGAGCAACCTTTGTCAGCTTTGCCAATATTACCAATACAATCCCTACCTCTGCCTGCAACCCTCAGGGCGTAACGCCTCCATCACCTTGTCCCGACACTGATGGCGATGGCGTAACCGATTGCGATGACGATTATCCCGACGATCCTGACCGGGCCTATAATAGTTATACTACAGGAACAGCCGTATACGAAGACCTCTGGCCGTCGGTGGGCGACTATGACATGAACGACCTGGTTAACTACTATAAATATAATGTAGTGACCAATGCTCAGAATAAAGTGGTTGATATCATTGCAAAGTTCTATGTACGTGCCGTTGGGGCAAGTTTCCAGAACGGATTTGGTTTCCAGCTGGATAATGTACTCCCTTCGCAGATCGCTATGGTCAGTGGATATGATGTAGCCCCCGGGAGTGTCTCCCTTAATGCCAATGGTACTGAGAACAACCAATCGAAAGCCGTAATCATTGCATGGGATAACGCCGAGAATGTGATTAACAGAGCAGGTGGCGCCTTTTACAATACACTGGTTGGTTCACCAACGGGAACGTCAGACACCGTTACAATCACGATTCACTTCAATACATTACTTTCAACTACTGTTGTTGGGACACCTCCTTTTAATCCATTCATCATCAAGGATGGAGACCGCGCTGTTGAAGTTCACCTTCCCGATTACATACCAACATCGCTGGCTGACCCCAGCTATTTTGGAACGATTGATGACAACACCAGTCCGGCTGCTAACAGGTATTATAAGACCGCATCGGATCTGCCATGGGCGATCAATATACCAGCCAACTTTGACTATCCTGTCGAATACACGGATATTCTCTTGGCATACAACCACTTTGCCGATTGGGCACAATCGGGTGGGGTTATCCATCCCGACTGGTATATGGATCTCCCTGGGTACAGGAATAACGCAAACATATACTAATCAGCGATTACAACTAACAGGAAGTTTTCATGGCCCTGGTTGAAAGGGGTTGTCTCATGGTGAGACAGCCTCTTTCTGTTTTCAGTCGTCACTGCTTTTTCTGGAGTACGTTCTGGGTGCTAGAAAATCATAAAGGAACCTGCACTCTGTTGGAATTGGTTGTCCGTTCCTGTAGCTTGGCATCATGATGAGTTTCGAGAGGGCATCAGCAATCTGTTTGTCAGGTTTATCCGCCCCTCTCATATAAACCTTGCAACAAACAGGTAGGCCGTTTCGGTCAATGATCATCCGTGCCAGGATGGCGCCAGGAGACATTTCGTTGACATAGTTTTCAATTGAACTTCTGTTGTAACTTAAGGTGTCATTCCCGCAATGGTATTCGGGAATCGGGTTTATTCCTGATTTGTTAAATCCGAGATGATTGATACTGTCAGCGATCTTAAAATAGATGCGACAGTCGAGAAGGTCAGCAGGGTTAATGGTGGAAGGGAGATAGTTCACTGGAATCAGGTCGCCAAAGGTGGTTTTCTGGGAGAACAAATCTCCGCTCCAGAAAGCCAGTGAAAGGATTCCAAGCATCGCTAATTTCAATCCGGTTTTGAGAGTTATATCCATTGTCAACAGTTCGGTAAAAGTATTTATTATTGGGAAATAAATCCCTATTTTTACCGGAAAATGCCTTTATGGACCTCTCTCTCTTTCAGCTCACCAATCTCATTCTTATAGCTCTTCTGGTCTTTTTGGTGATACGGTTTATTTGGATAACCCTCTTTCACTCCGCGAATCAGCCTGCAGCCTGGAAAGAGGCCTGGAGTGCAAATCAACTTCCGGCAACACTGGTCAGGAAGGAGAGATTTTATCCAGACAAGGTTCGTTTTTTTACCTGGTGGTTGCAGGCAGAGCGACTCAAACGTGAAAATATTTCCGGTGCATACGCTGAACTGGGCGTTTACAAAGGTGATAGCGCCATGCTTCTCCACTTAATGGATCCGGCCAGAAAATTTTATCTCTTTGATACCTTTGAAGGCTTCCCTGAAGAGGACCTTAATGGGGAGACAGGGAAGGCTTCCACCTATACAGCACAGAGTTTTGCCGATACCTCTATTTCACGCGTTGTGCAACGAATTAACGGCAACCAGCTGGTTGAGATCGTCCCCGGCTATTTTCCCGATTCGGCGAAAGGGCTTACAGATGAGACTTTTGCATTGGTAAATATAGATGTTGACCTTTATAAACCAACCAAAGCAGGTTTGGACTATTTTTACCCCAGAATGAACCTGGGAGGAGTTATTCTGGTCCATGATTACAATCCGAAATGGCCTGGCGTGATCCGAGCGGCCGACGAGTTCTTACTTGCCATACCCGAAACTCCCATTCTGATCCCCGATCGTGACGGAACCCTGATGATTGTGAAGAGCGAGAGACGTAAGACGTGATACAAATGTGGAAATACGAAATACGAAATACGAAATAAACTCCTCGCCCCATGACCTCATGACCCCATCACACCATCACCTCTTCTAAAAATTATAATCTTTTTCCTTGTAGGATTAAAAAATTATTGTACTTTTGCACCCTCAAAAATCGGCAACGGTTTTTGTTTGGATGACAAGCTGAAATAGCTAGGGAACCTGACAACGCGAGACGACTATAGGTTTTCAACCGACTTCAAATGCAGAAGCCGGAACAAGTCTCTGCCTCTTATCACCTTCCTTTTTATATTCCCGCAATGATTCCAGATTTAAAACTGCTGAGGTTCTTTAAATTATTCTCAATTCGTGTTGCTGAGATTGAAATAATTTATACCTTTGCACGCCCGTTTTGGGGATTTTGACCATTAAAATAGTTTAAATCGATTGATATGCCTACGATTTCGCAACTGGTTCGAAAAGGAAGAAAAAAATTAACAGACAAGAGCAAAGCTCCTGCCCTGGATTCATGTCCACAGCGCAGAGGTGTATGTGTGCGGGTATACACGACAACACCTAAGAAGCCGAATTCGGCGATGCGCAAGGTTGCCAGGGTACGTCTCACCAATGGGAAAGAGGTGAATGCCTATATTCCCGGAGAAGGCCATAATCTTCAAGAGCACTCCATTGTTATGATCCGTGGCGGTCGTGTTAAAGACTTGCCGGGTGTTCGTTACCACATCATCAGAGGTGCACTTGACACTTCCGGTGTTGAAGGACGAAAACAACGCAGGTCAAAATACGGAGCCAAACGCCCAAAAGATAAAAAATAATGAGAAAATCAAAACCAAAGAAACGGCCGCTGATTCCTGATCCAAGATTTAAGGATACGCTTGTCACAAAATTTGTGAACAACATCATGCTTCAGGGGAAAAAGAATATAGCCTATACTATATTTTACGAGGCTATGGATATCGTAAGCGAAAAGACAGGCGAAGACGGATTGGAAGTGTTTAAGAAAGCACTTGCAAATGTGACCCCCGCTGTTGAAGTCCGGAGTCGCCGGATTGGCGGAGCCACATTCCAGATTCCTTCTGAGATTCGTCCCAGTCGTAAAATGTCTATCGGCATGAAAGCTCTGGTGAACTACTCACGCAAACGTCATGAGAAAACGATGGGGCAGAAACTTGCCGCCGAGATCGTTGCTGCTTATAAGGAAGAAGGAACCGCCTTTAAACGGAAAGAGGATACACACCGTATGGCTGAAGCCAATAAGGCTTTTTCCCATTTTAGATTTTAATAACAATGCCCGGTAAAATAGAAAATATACGCAATATTGGCATCATGGCCCATATCGACGCGGGGAAGACCACGACGACTGAGCGTATATTATATTATACCGGCATCAACTATAAGCTTGGAGAGGTGCATGATGGTACAGCCACCATGGACTGGATGATACAGGAGCAGGAACGCGGCATTACCATCACCTCTGCAGCTACGACAGTATACTGGGATTACAACGACGAAAAATACAGGATCAACATCATCGACACCCCAGGGCATGTTGACTTTACCGTTGAGGTAGAGCGTTCACTTAGGGTCCTTGATGGAGCCATTGCTATTTTTTGTGCAGTGGGAGGTGTTGAACCACAATCGGAGACCGTCTGGAAACAGGCCGATCGCTATCATGTTCCGCGTATCTGTTATGTCAACAAGATGGATCGTGTTGGAGCCGATTTCTTCCAGGTAGTTAACCAGATCAAAGAGAAACTTGGAGCCAAACCGGTTCCAATCCAAATCCCAATAGGAGAAGAAGAGGAATTTACAGGCATCGTTGATTTGATCAGTGGAAAGGCCTTTTCATGGGATGAAGAGTCATTTGGTATGACCTTCAACGAGATTCCGGTTCCTGAACACATGACCGACTTGGTACAGGAGTACAGATCACGCCTCATTGAAGGAACTGCCGAAGAGAGTGATGAAATGCTGAGCAGGTTTATCAATGACCCCTCTAGCATCACGGAAGAAGATATCATCACAAACCTGAGGAAAGCAACCATTGAGAACCGGATTACACCGGTGCTTTGCGGGGCCTCTTTTAAGAATAAAGGTGTTCAGCTTCTGATCAACAATATCGTCCGCTTGCTTCCTTCTCCATATGATGTGCCTGCTGTTAAAGGGATCAATACGGTTACAGGCCATGAAGAGGAGCGCCATCCTGATCCAACCGAACCGTTTACTGCCTTGGCATTCAAGATAGCTACCGACCCTTTCGTTGGAAGGATTACCTTCTTCAGGGTCTATTCTGGCAAATTGGAAGCAGGACAACAAGTACTCAACGCAACGACAGGAAAGAAGGACCGCGTTATGCGCCTGATCCTGATGCATGCCAACAAGCAAAACCCCATCAAACTGATTGAAGCAGGAGAGATTGGAGTGGCTGTTGGACTGAAAGAGGTACGTACCGGAGATACCATCTGCGATGTTAAACATCCATTGGTACTGGAATCTATGGCTTTCCCCGAGCCGGTGATCAATATGGCAGTTGAACCCAAAACACAGGAAGATGTTGATAAGCTCAGCCTGGCATTTGCCAAGATGGCTGAAGAAGATCCTACATTTAAACTTCGTGTGGATGACGAAACTGGACAAACATTGATCAGTGGGATGGGAGAACTCCATCTCGATATCATCTGCGACAGACTGAAACGGGAGTTCAATATCGATTGCAACAGAGGGAACCCACAGGTTGCTTACAAAGAGGCAATACTGAGTACGGTAGAACGCCATGAGGTGTACAAGAAACAAAGTGGCGGGAGAGGCCGGTTTGCTGATTTGGTGATTGAAATTTCACCTGCTGCTAAGGAAACCAAGGGATTACATTTTGTTAATGAGATCAAAGGAGGCGCTATTCCCAAGGAGTTTATCCCGGCAATTGAGAAGGGCCTGAAGTCGGCAATGATGAATGGTCCGCTTGTTGGATTCCCAATGGAGAGTGTCAATGTTCGGCTTATTGATGGTTCCTGTCATTCCGTTGATTCGGATGCCCTCTCCTTTGAGGTGGCAGCCAGCATGGCTTTCCGTGCTGCAAGTAAAACAGCTAAAATAGTTCTGCTCGAGCCAATTATGCGGTTTGAAGTAATCACACCCAGCGAATATGTTGGAGAGGTGACCAGCGATTTAACTAAGCGCAGAGGCCAGGTAGAGGAATTAGAATCCAGGTTGGGTAATCAGGTTATTCATGGGAAAGTACCTTTAGCCGAAATGTTTGGCTATGTAACAACCCTCCGAAGCCTGACTTCAGGGAGAGCAACCTCTATGTTGGAGTTTTCGCATTACCAGGGGACCCCGAAGGAGATCATGGATGAAGTACTTTTTAAAATAAGAGGATATATTCCTATTTATAATTAACAATCAGTAAAGGCGCGGCATGCTGCGCCTCACCTATAAACTAAACAACGTGAGCCAGAGAATCAGAATTAAGTTGAAGTCTTACGATTATAGCCTGGTAGACAAATCAGCCGAAAAGATTGTCAAGACAGTTAAGGCAACAGGTGCTGTAGTAAGTGGACCAATACCTTTACCAACAGACAAAAAGATCTTTACTGTTTTACGTTCGACATTTGTCAACAAAAAATCCCGGGAACAGTTCCAGCTATGCTCATATAAGCGATTGCTGGATATTTACAGTACGACTTCCAAGACAATCGATGCACTGATGAAGCTAGAGTTACCTAGTGGCGTCGAAGTGGAAATCAAGGTGTGATCGTAAACTAATTAGAAAAACGAAGAAAAATGTCTGGATTAATTGGGAAAAAAATCGGAATGACCAGTGTATATGATGCCGCCGGAAAAAATATTCCGTGCACGGTGATTGAAGCTGGTCCATGTGTTGTTACACAGGTCCGCACCAAAGAAAAAGATGGATACGAAGCCATCCAATTGGCTTTTGAAGATAAAAAAGAGAAGCACACCACCAAAGCGTTGAAAGGCCACTTCAACAAAGCCGGAATCACCCCTAAAAAGGTTGTAACCGAGTTTTCGCGTTTCGAGGTTGGTCACCAAAAGACTTTTGGTGATGTGGTTAAGGTCGACATCTTTGAAGAGGGAGAATACATTGACGTAGTTGGCATCTCCAAAGGAAAAGGCTTCCAGGGAGTTGTAAAGCGTCATAATTTTGCCGGCGTAGGTCAGGCAACTCACGGACAGCATAACCGCCTCAGGGCTCCCGGTTCTGTTGGAGCATCCTCCTGGCCTTCACGCGTATTCAAAGGAATCAGAATGGCTGGAAGAATGGGCGGCGATCGTGTGAAAGTGGTTAACCTTCAGATTGTAAAGATTATTGCTGAAAAGAATCTTGTTCTGGTCAAAGGAGCAGTACCTGGATTTAACGGATCATATGTAATTATTGAGAGATGGAAGTAGAAGTATATAATGTAAAGGGTGCAAAGACCGATCGTAAGGTGAATCTGAACGATACCGTTTTTGGTATCGAACCAAACGACCATGCAATTTACCTTGATGTGAAGCAATTCATGGCGAATCGCCGACAAGGTACACATGCAACATTGGAGGTTTCGATGATTTCTGGGAGTACCCGGAAGCTGCACCGTCAGAAAGGAACCGGCGGATCCCGTAAGGGAAGTATCAAGAGTCCACTCTTCCGTGGCGGTGCCAGGGTGTTTGGGCCACAACCAAGAGACTATAACTTCAAGCTCAACAAGAAACTGAAGAAACTGGCCCGGATGTCAGCATTGAGCTACAAGGTGAAAGAGAACGGATTTACCGTAGTCGAGGACTTTACATTTGAAGCCCCAAAAACGAAGAATGTGATCGATATGATCAAAAACTTTAAGGCTGAAGGCAACAGAATCCTTTTGGTCACCAGTGGAGCAGATGCCAATATCGTTCTTTCTGCCCGAAACCTGCAGAAGGTGAAGGTAATCAATGCCTCTGATCTCAATACTTACGAAATTCTTAATGCCAACCTAATGCTGGTAACAGAGAGTTCACTAAAAGAGATTGAAAATATAACCCAGAATTAATAAGTTAATTCGATAGCAATGAGTATTATAATTAAACCGATCATTACCGAGAAGATGACCCAGATGGGTGAACAACTGAACCGTTACGGTTTTGTTGTAGACCGCCGGGCCAACAAGCTCCAGATCAAACAAGAGATCAAGGAGTTGTATGACGTGGATGTCCTTGAGGTCAATACTATGATCTATTCCGGTAAGAACAAATCCCGAAATACCAAAGGCGGTGTAATTAAGGGTAGGACAAATACATTTAAGAAAGCCATCATTACATTGGCTAAAGGTGAAACGATTGACTTTTACAGCAATATTTAATTAAAATGGCGCTAAAAAAATACAAACCAACAACTCCCGGTCAGAGATTCAAGGTCATCAGTTCGTTTGATGAGGTTACTACATCAACACCTGAAAAGAGCCTGATTGCTACAAAGAAGAGAACCGGTGGACGAAACAACGAAGGAAAAATGACTATGCGCTACATGGGTGGTGGTCATAAACAGCGGTATCGTCTAATTGATTTTAAACGGGATAAAGATGATATTCCCGGAATCGTGAATTCGATTGAATACGATCCCAACCGAACGGCCAGGATTGCTTTGATCGTCTACAAAGATGGCGAGAAAAGGTATATTATTGCACCTCACGGATTGAAGGTTGGCCAAACGATCCTCTCTGGGAAAGGCGTACCTCCTGAAATAGGAAATACGTTATTCCTGAGCGAGATTCCGTTTGGTACAGTGATTCACAACGTGGAGTTGCGGCCCGGACAGGGAGCCAAAATGGTAAGAAGTGCCGGTAACTCAGCCCAGCTGATGTCAAGAGATGGTAAGTTTGCTATCCTCCGGATGCCATCAGGCGAAACACGGATGATCCTCCAGGCTTGCAAGGCTACCATCGGGATTGTTTCAAATCCTGACCATAGCCTCGAGTCCTCGGGAAAAGCCGGACGCAGCCGCTGGAAAGGCAGAAGGCCCCGTACACGTGGCGTTGCCATGAACCCGGTCGATCACCCCATGGGTGGTGGTGAAGGAAGAGCTTCCGGTGGACACCCGCGTTCCCGCAATGGAATGCCTGCAAAGGGATTCAAGACACGCTCCCGGAAAAAGGCCAGCAATAAATATATCGTAGAAAAGAGAAAAAAATAATATACAATAGTTGAATTATGAGCCGATCACTGAAAAAGGGTCCGTATATCAATTACAAACTGGAGAAGAAGGTTTTGGAAACTGTCGAGTCGAAGAAAAAGACCGCCATCAAAACCTGGTCAAGGAGTTCTATGATCTCTCCTGATTTTGTTGGCCAGACCATCGCCGTTCACAACGGAAATAAATTCATTCCTGTCTATATCACAGAGAACATGGTAGGCCATAAACTTGGCGAATTCGCCCCTACACGTATCTTTAGGGGTCATGCCGGGAATAAGGATAAAGGTAAAAAGTAACGACATAATTGAAGAACAATGGGAGTTAAAAGTCGTACACGAGCTGAGAAGCGGAAAGAGATAAAGAAGAGCATGGCGATTGCCAGCTTGAATGATGTCCCCACTTCTCCCCGAAAAATGCGATTAGTTGCTGATCTGGTCCGTGGAAAACGGGTAGAACTGGCACTAAATATTCTGAAAACAAACCCTAAGCACCCGGCAATCCGTTTGCATAAATTGCTTTTATCGGCAATTGCTAACTGGCAAACCAAAAACGAAGGGCTTCGGATCGAAGAGAGTGATCTCTTTGTGAAAGAGATTCAGGTTGATGGCGGACGAATTCTGAAAAGGATCCAGCCTGCTCCTCAGGGACGGGCACACCGGATCAGAAAACGCTCTAATCACGTAACTATCATCGTTGATAGCTTTAACAAGCCTGAGCCGGGAACAGAAGAATCTATGGCAGAGGTAAAAGCCGAGGTGAAAGTATCGAAGGAGAAGAAAGCTCCTAAAGTAACAACCAAAGCAGCTCCGAAAACCAAAGCCCCAAAAGCCTCTGCAAAGACGAAAGCGGCTCCGAAAGTAAAAGCTGCGGCTGCGCTGAAAAAAGGAACTAACTTAAAATCAAATAATAAAAAAGGATAATGGGACAGAAGACGAACCCGATAGCTAACAGGTTAGGAATCATCCGTGGCTGGGATTCAAACTGGTATGGCGGAAAGAACTTTGCACCCAAGCTCATTGAGGATGAGAAGATCCGTAAGTATTTGAATGCCCGTTTATCCAAAGCTGGTATTTCTAAAATCGTGATCGAACGGACTCTAAAGCTGGTCACCGTTACCATCCATACCGCCCGCCCCGGTATCATTATCGGAAAAGGCGGACAGGAGGTCGATAAACTGAAAGAAGAGCTGAAGAAAGTAACCAGTAAAGAGATCCAGATTAATATTGCCGAAATCAAACGGCCCGAACTTGATGCAGTGATCGTAGCCAATACAGTTGCTAGTCAGATCGAAGGCCGTATCTCTTACCGCAGGGCTATCAAAACATCAATCGCTTCTGCCATGAGAATTGGGGCAGAAGGTATTAAAGTGGGTATCTCTGGCCGACTTGGTGGGGCTGAAATGGCGCGCCGGGAGCAGTATAAAGAGGGTAGGATTCCACTTCATACCTTTCGTGCTGATATCGATTATGCAACCTGCGAAGCACATACTACTTACGGCCGGATTGGCGTGAAGGTTTGGATTTGCAAAGGGGAAATTTATGGCAGACCAGACTTGGTTCCAAGTACAACCAGTCAGAAAGGAAAACCAATGGGCGGTCCGCAGCGTCCCAGAGGAGATCGCGACAGAGGTCCAAGATCCCCGAAGCCCAGGACCAGAAATTAATGTAGCACCATAGTAATACAAACAGATAATGTTACAGCCAAAGAAGACAAAATACAGGAAGCAACAGAAGGGGAAAATGAAGGGGAATGCCGGACGCGGACACGAGTTGGCGTTTGGTTCCTTCGGGATCAAAACACTGGAACAGGCCTGGATTACAGGTCGTCAGATAGAAGCTGCACGTCAGGCGATTACCCGTCATATGAAAAGGGAAGGACAGATTTGGATCCGCATCTTCCCGGATAAGCCAGTTACAAAGAAACCTGCTGAGGTTCGTATGGGTAAAGGAAAAGGAGCTCCCGAATATTTCGTAGCCCGGATTACCCCAGGACGTATCCTTTTTGAAGCAGAAGGTGTTCCAATCGCAGTTGCAAAAGAAGCATTACGCCTTGGCGCCCAGAAACTGCCGGTAGCTACCAAATTTGTTGTACGCAGAGATTACATTGAAGAATAACATAAATTATGGAACAGAAAGTAATCAGAGAAATGACATCTGGCGAGATCAATGAACGCCTGGATGAGGAGAAACGCCAGCTGGTTAAGCTGAGACTCAACCACGCCGTTTCCCCCCTGGAAAACCCAAATAAAATCAAGGCTTACCGGAAAACTATCGCCCGCCTGGAAACGGAGATGCGTTTCAGAGCTTTGAAAGGTGAAAATATTAATCAGCAAGTAACCATTTGACAATCATGGAAACCAGACAATTAAGAAAAGAAAAAACCGGGGTTGTTATCAGCAATGGGATGGATAAATCCATTGTGGTTTCAGTAGAAAGAAAAGTAAAGCACCCGAAATACGGAAAGTTTGTGAAAAAATCTTCTCGGTTTATGGCTCATGATGAGACCAATGAATGCCAGGCAGGAGATAAGGTTCGCATCGCTGAAACCAGGCCTCTTAGCAAGAACAAATGCTGGAGACTTGTAGAAATCATTGAAAAGGTTAAATAGTCATGATACAACAAGAATCAAGATTATCTGTAGCAGATAATAGCGGTGCCAAGGAGGTCCTGTGCATCAAGGTGCTTGGTGGTACCAGAAGACGGTATGCCTCAGTAGGCGATCGCATCATTGTAACTGTCAAACATGCAATCCCTTCCGGCAACATCAAGAAAGGTACGATTGCCACAGCAGTTGTGGTGAGAACGAAAAAAGAGATACGTCGGAATGATGGATCTTATATCCGTTTTGACGACAATGCTGTTGTACTGCTCAATGCTTCCGGAGAACTAATGGGGACCCGTATCTTTGGCCCTGTGGCCAGAGAACTTAGAGAGAAGCAGTTTATGAAAATCGTTTCGTTGGCACCCGAGGTGCTTTAAAGAGTATAATACAATTCCCATGCAAAAGAAATTACATATCCGAAAAGGCGACACGGTGATGATCATTGCCGGCGATTCCAAAGGCCAACAGGGGAAAGTTCTGGTGGTGGAGAAAGCCAAAGAGAAAGCCATCGTAGAAGGAGTGAATCTGGTTTCAAAACATACCAAACCGAACGCAAAGAGTCCTCAAGGCGGGATCATAAAGAAAGAAGCACCGGTTCACATCTCCAACCTGATGGTCATTGATGGAACCGGGAAACCATCCCGTATCACAAGGAAAGTTGATGCCAAGAGTGAAAAACTGGTTCGTTATTCAAAAAAATCAGGGGAGGTGATTAAATAATGGCTTACACAGCAAGAATAAAAGAGAAGTACCTGAAAGAGATCGTCCCTGCATTAATGGAGGAGTTCAAGTACAAAAACCATATGCAGGTTCCAAGAATCCTTAAAATCAATCTGAATCAGGGGTTAGGTATTGCCATTACTGACCGGAAACATATTGATACCGGAATTAATGAGATGACAATGATTGCAGGCCAGAAAGCCGTTGCAACAAAATCGAAGAAAGATATCTCCAATTTTAAACTGCGTAAGGGTAATGCCATTGGCGTTAGAGTCACCCTGCGCGGAGAGAAAATGTATGAATTCCTCGATCGCCTTATTTCTGTTTCCCTGCCGCGTGTTAGAGACTTCCGTGGAATCAATGACAAAGGATTCGACGGTCGTGGAAATTATACGATGGGTATAACAGAACAGATCATCTTTCCGGAGATCGATATCGACAAGGTTGCCCGGATCAATGGAATGGATATCACCTTTGTGACTTCCGCTCCTAACGACCGTGAGGCATATTCCCTGTTAAAAGCGTTTGGATTACCATTTAAAAACAAATAAAGAGATGGCGAAAGAATCAATCAAAGCCAGAGAGCGCAAAAGAGAGAAATTAGTTGAGCTTTACGCCGAGAGACGGAAAGCCCTGAAAGAAGCTGGTGATTACATCGCCCTGCAGAAGCTTCCTAAGAACTCATCTCCGGTGAGACTTCACAACCGTTGCAAGTTAACAGGAAGACCCAAAGGATACATGAGATTGTTCGGCGTCTCCCGGATTAACTTCCGTGAAATGGCTGTGAAAGGACTAATTCCCGGCGTTAGAAAAGCGTCCTGGTAGAGACGCAGTATGCTGCGTCTATACATATAAAGTATAAACCTAAGATAAACAGAAAGAAATATGGTTACGGATCCCATTGCAGATTATTTAACCAGAGTCAGGAATGCCGTGATGGCAAACCATCGAGTGGTTGAGGTCCCGAAATCGAAGATCAAGGTAGAGATGACCAGAATCCTTTTAGAGAAAGGCTATATCACAAATTACAAAGTGGAAGATGTCCCGATCCCAGGAATGATCAAGATTGCGCTCAAGTACCATCCGGTAACAAAAATTTCAGCCATCAACTCACTCATCAGGATCAGCAAACCTGGCTTACGGAAATATGTCGACTCAGACCACCTTCCAAAAGTCTTAAACGGTTTGGGCATTGCTATTCTCTCTACCTCACAAGGTATTATGACCGACAAAGAGGCCAAAGTCAAGAAGATTGGCGGTGAGGTGTTATGTTACATCAGCTAAAGAAGGAGACAAACAGATGTCAAGAATAGGAAAACTACCGATTGAAGTCCCTATAGGGGTAAAGGTGACCATTTCAGACAAGAATCTGGTTACCGTGAAGGGGAATCTGGGAGAATTGTATCAGCAGGTTGACCCAAAGATTACAATAAAACTGGAAGGGACTCAGCTTTTAGTACAGCGTAGCAGCAATGAACAGGATGACCGTGCAAAGCATGGACTTTACCGTTCTTTACTCGCCAATATGGTTAAAGGTGTCTCGGAAGGCTATACGACCGTGCAGGAGTTGATTGGCGTTGGATACAAAGCAACTGCCACCGGACAATTACTTGAACTTGCTCTTGGATACTCACACAATATCGTGATAGAACTTCCAAAAGAGATCATCCTGGAAACAACTGCTCAGAAAGGAAAGGCTAATACCATCATCCTGAAATCGTACGATAAACAACTTTTAGGACAGGTTGCCTCTAAAATCAGGTCGCTTCGTCCACCCGAGCCCTACAAAGGAAAAGGAATTCGCTTCTTAGGCGAAGAGATCAAGAAGAAAGCCGGTAAATCAGCAGCTTCATAGGACAATAATACATGGTAAGGGCGACTTGGCAGGTCGCCCCAACAGAAATAATAGGAAAATGGCAATTAAAGACAAAAAAGAACAAAGACGTTCAAGGATCAAAATGAGGATCCGGAAGATCGTTACGGGTACTGCAGAACGTCCCCGTTTAACGGTGTTCAGAAGCAACAAGGAGATCTATGTGCAGTTGATTGATGATTTGTCAGGAAATACACTGGCTGCAGCCTCTTCCCTTAACGAAGAGATCAACTCACAGAAGGTTACGAAGATGGAGCAATCCAAACTGGTTGGTAAAGCAATCGCTGAAAAAGCCAGTCAGGCAGGCATCGAGTCTGTTGTTTTCGATAGGAACGGATATTTATATCATGGTCGGGTAAAATCTCTGGCGGAAGCAGCCCGGGAAAGTGGCCTAAAATTTTAAATAGCTATGGCAAACGCTAATGTAAAAAGAGTAAAATCAAGCGAGATTGAGTTCAAAGATCGACTTGTCAACATCCAGCGGGTTACAAAGGTGACCAAAGGGGGGAGGACATTTAGTTTTTCAGCTATCGTTGTGGTAGGAAATGAGAATGGCGTCGTTGGATTTGGACTGGGGAAAGCAAAAGAGGTAACTGCAGCCATCGCTAAAGGAATCGATGATGCCAAGAAAAACCTCATTAAGGTCCCGATCCTGAAAGGGACAATTCCACACCAGCAGGAGGGGAAATACTCAGGTGCACTCGTTTTCCTGAAACCGGCAGCCCCTGGAACAGGAGTTATCGCCGGAGGTGCAATGCGTGCAGTTTTGGAAAGCGTTGGTGTGACCGATGTGCTCGCAAAATCAAAAGGCTCATCCAACCCGCACTCCGTCGTAAAAGCTACGATAAATGCTCTGGTCAAACTGCGCGATCCTTATACGATTGCCCAGCTCAGGGGAATTGATATGGAACGGGTTTTTAATGGATAATGTTATATATTAATAAACGCATCAGAGACGATGGCAAAAATTAAAATCACCCAGGTCCGCAGTAAAATAGGCAGACCCGAAAGGCAAAAGAGAACCCTTGAAGCCCTCGGACTGAGACGGATCCGTCATACGGTAGAGCATGAAGCTACACCTCAGATCCTAGGCATGGTAACTAAGGTCAGACATCTGGTCACAGTTGAAGAACTGGACTAATTACGAAACATCGAACGTAACAACGTATAAAATATAAACAATGGATTTAAGCAATCTAAAACCGGCTGAAGGTTCAACGAAGAAACCCAAAAGAATAGGACGCGGACAGGGATCGGGCAGGGGAGGAACATCTACCCGCGGACACAAAGGAGCCAAATCCCGTTCAGGATATTCCCATAAACCAGGGAATGAAGGAGGCCAAATGCCACTTGTCAGACGTGTTCCCAAGTTTGGATTTAAGAATATCAACAGGGTCGAATACAAAGGTATCAACGTTGATGCTTTGCAGTACCTTGCCGATAAGCTCAAGGTCACTGAAATCAATCTTGAACTATTGATTAATAATGGTTACGCCTCCAAGAAAGACAGGATAAAAATCCTGGGAAGAGGAGAATTGAAGACCAAACTCGATGTGACGGTTCACGCATTTTCCGCTACCGCGAAGAAGATTATTGAGGATAATGGAGGGAGTGCAAACACTATTTAATCTTTGTTGAATGAAAAAGCTGATACAAACCATCCGAAACATATGGAAGATTGAAGACCTGAGAAAGAGAATTCTCTACACTCTTGGGATTCTACTGATCTATCGTATGGGATCGTATGTGGTACTGCCCGGAGTGGACCCAACCATGCTGGCAAACCTTCAGAACCAGAGTAGTGAAGGCCTCTTGGGTCTGCTCAATATGTTCTCAGGAGGCGCATTTGCCAATGCATCTATCTTCGCTCTTGGGATCATGCCCTACATCTCAGCATCTATCGTCATGCAGCTGCTCGGACTGGCGATTCCCTATTTCCAGAAACTGCAGAAAGAGGGGGAAAGCGGTCGGAAAAAGATCAACCAGATCACACGTTACCTGACTGTGATCATCCTGATCTTCCAATCACCAGCATACATTGCAAACCTTGTATCCCAGATGCCGCCTGAAGGAATCATGCCTTTCGATGCCAGTGCCACGACACACTCTATCTTCTCTTTCTTTGGAATATCCTCGATCATTACACTTACCGCAGGATCTATGTTTATCATGTGGTTGGGAGAGAGAATTACCGATAAGGGGATTGGCAACGGAATCTCGCTGATCATCATGATCGGAATCATAGCACGATTGCCGTTTGCTCTCTTTGGAGAGTTGGTTTCACGGATGGAACAGCAGGGAGGTGGATTGGTTCTTTTCGTTGTTGAACTTGCATTCCTTGTCTTTGTAATCCTCATAACCATTTTACTGGTTCAGGGGACCCGCCGGATTCCGGTTCAATATGCAAAACGGATTGTTGGAAACAAACAGTATGGCGGAGTTCGCCAGTATATACCCTTAAAGGTCAATGCAGCCGGTGTAATGCCTATTATCTTTGCTCAGGCAATTATGTTTCTCCCGTTGACCCTGGCAGGGTTTGCCAACTCGGAAACACTTTCGGGAGTGGCACGGGTATTTACCGATTATACCAGCTTTTGGTACAATTTTGTCTTTTTTCTGATGATCATCTTCTTTACATATTTCTATACAGCTATTACGATTAATCCAACACAGATGGCAGAAGATATGAAGAAGAACGGTGGGTTCGTTCCAGGAGTTAAACCTGGGAAAAAGACGGCAGAGTTCATCGACAACATCATGTCAAGAATTACATTGCCGGGATCTATTTTTCTTGGTTTTGTAGCGATCATGCCTGCTTTAGTAGGCCTTGTTGGAGTTACTTCCCAATTTGCACAGTTCTATGGAGGCACATCGCTACTGATTCTTGTTGGTGTGGTTCTGGATACTTTGCAACAGATTGAAAGCCACCTCCTGATGAGACATTACGATGGGTTGACCAAATCGGGAAGGATTAAAGGCAGGTCGTCGTTCAGCATGGCCGGATAAATGAAATTGAAACCGGATGGTTGTTACGACGAACGAAGAGGTTGAACGGTTAAGAGAAAACGCGATCATTGTCAGCAAAACACTGGCAGAAGTCGCAAAGCATATAGAACCAGGCGTTAAAACGATAACGCTGGACAAGATAGCGGAAGAGTTTATCCGCAGTGAGGGAGCGGTTCCCGGGTTTAAAGGGTACCGTGGATTTCCTGGAACACTGTGCATCTCCATCAATGAAGAGGTGGTGCACGGCATCCCGGGAGAGAGAGTTCTTAAAAATGGTGATGTTGTTTCGATCGACTGTGGATGCATCAAACATGGTTTTTACGGTGATTCGGCTTATACCTTTCCGATTGGAGAGGTAAAACCCGAAGTGATGGATCTGCTCAGAAGAACCAAAACATCCCTTTTCAAGGCACTGGAGATGGCTCTGGCTGGGAAACGGGTAGGAGATATCAGCGCAGCAGTACAGGATTATGTTGAATCCTTTGGTTATTCAGTCGTTCGCGAGTTGGTTGGTCACGGCCTTGGAAGGCAGTTGCATGAAAAGCCTGATATTCCGAATTACGGAAGAAAGGGATCGGGAGCGAAATTGCAGGATGGACTGGTGATTTGCATAGAACCGATGATCAACCTGGGAACAAAAAATGTTGTTCAAGCTAGTGATGGGTGGACAATCCGAACTTCTGACAGGAAACCTTCTGCTCATTATGAGTTGACCGTAGTCGTGCGAAAGGAGGAACCGGATGTGCTCTCAACTTTCTCTTACGTTGAGGAGGTACTTGGATTAAATAAAATATAAAATGGCAAAGCAATCTTCAATCCAGCAGGATGGTACGGTCATCGAATCGCTTGGCAACGCCATGTTCAGGGTGGAACTCGAGAACGGACATGTGATCACAGCGCACATCTCCGGGAAAATGAGGATGCACTACATAAAAATATTACCGGGCGACAAGGTTAAAATAGAGATGTCACCCTATGATTTAACAAAAGGAAGAATAACGTTTAGATACCAATAGTAAAACGAGGTTACCATGAAAGTTAGAACATCGATCAAGAAACGTTCAGCCGATTGCAAAATCGTTCGCAGAAAGGGCGTGTTGTTTGTGATCAATAAGAAAAACCCTAGGTTTAAACAAAGACAAGGTTAACAATCATTATAAAAGAGTTCAATTATGGCCAGAATTGCAGGTATTGATTTACCCAAACAGAAACGGGGAGTGATCGGACTGACATACATCTATGGGATTGGCAGAAGCAATGCAGAGAAGATCTTGAACATGGCTGGTGTGGATGTAAATAAAAAAGTCCAGGACTGGACGGATGATGAGCAGAATGCGATCCGGACAACCCTAAACGACCATTACAAGGTAGAAGGTGCTGCCCGTTCTGAGATTCAGATGAACATCAAGCGATTGATGGACATTGGGTCCTACAGGGGAATCCGTCATCGTCTCGGACTGCCTGTTCGTGGACAAAGCACCAAAAATAACGCCCGTACACGTAAGGGCAGGAAAAAGACTGTTGCCAACAAAAAGAAGGCAACGAAATAGTAAATCGTAGTTAGTAGAGTTTATGGCAAAGACTGAGAAAAGTTCAAAAAAACGGGTCGTAAAAGTCGATCCTATTGGAAGGGCTTACGTAAACGCCTCTTTCAATAACCTGATTGTAACCCTCACAAACAATACAGGCCAGGTAATTTCCTGGTCATCTGCCGGGAAAATGGGCTTCAGGGGATCCAAGAAAAATACTCCGTATGCAGCTCAAATGGCAGCGCAGGATGCTTCTAAAAAGGCCTATGATGCCGGACTGAGGAAAGTCAAGGTCTATATTAAAGGCCCTGGTGCAGGAAGAGAGTCTGCTATCCGTACAATCCATACTTCAGGAATAGAAGTATCTGAGATCATGGATATCACTCCATTGCCGCACAATGGCTGTCGCCCGCCAAAAAGGCGCCGTGTCTAAAAGAAAACGTAAAAAGATACATTATAATAAAGAGTTATGGCTAGATATATTGGTCCAAAAACAAAGATTGCCCGAAAGTTCAAAGATCCGATCTATGGACCTGATAAGTATTACGAAAAGAAGAATTACCCTCCCGGAATGCACGGACAGTCGAGGCGTCGCCCAAAAACTTCTGAGTATGGAACTCAGTTGATGGAGAAGCAAAAAGCCAAGTACACGTATGGTATCCTGGAGCGTCAGTTCAGAAACACATTCAATAAAGCTGCCCGTAAAGGGGGAAAAACCGGAGAGGTTTTGCTCCAACTGATTGAGGCCCGTCTCGATAACGTGGTTTATCGTCTTGGGATTGCCCCAACCCGGAGCGGTGCCCGGCAATTGATTGCCCACAGGCATGTAACCGTCAATGGGAAGCTAGTCAATATCCCCAGTTTTGAAGTACATCCTGGTGATATTATTTCTGTAAGGGAACGTTCAAGATCTCTGGAAACAATTCTGAATTCGGTTGCCTCACGGTCGAATCAGTATCCGTGGTTGGAGTGGGATGTGAATACCCTCACCGGAAAGTTTATGAGCTTTCCGGAACGCGATCAGATTCCTGAAAACATCAAAGAACAGTTGATCGTAGAGTTGTACTCCAAATAATCTTAGTAAAAAAAATTAACCCCTAAAAAGGCAATATATGGCAATATTACCGTTTCAGAAGCCCGATAAAGTCATCATGGTAGAATCTGATGACAACCACGGAGTATTCGAGTTTCGTCCCCTCGAACCCGGTTTCGGGGTCACTATCGGAAATGCCCTCAGAAGAATTCTTCTCTCTTCTCTTGAAGGTCATGCAATCACCTCTATCAAGATTGAAGGAGTTGATCAGGAATTCTCTACCATCAAGGGAGTGATTGAGGATGTCACTGAGATTATCCTGAATTTGAAACAGGTTCGTTTCAAAAAACTGATTGAGTCTGAAAGCTCAGAAAAGGTAACTGTGATTATCGGCCAACAGAAAGAGTTTAAAGCGGGCGATATCAATAAGTTTCTATCCGTGTTTCAGGTACTGAATACCGACCTTGAAATCTGTCATATGGATCCTGGAGTGAAGCTTACGATTGAAATATCGATTGATAAGGGACGTGGATATGTTCCTGCAGAGGAAAATAAAACCCTTAGCTCCAGTTTGGGAAGGATCGCAATAGACTCGGTTCATACACCGATCAAGAATGTGACTTTCTACGTGGAAAATTTTCGGGTTGAGCAGAAAACTGACTATGAAAAGCTTGTTTTGGAGATCACCACTGATGGCTCGATCCTTCCTAAAAATGGATTGAAAGAGGCAGCAAGGGTTCTTATCCATCATTTCATGCTCTTCTCAGATGAAAAGATTACCCTCGATACCAACGAAAAAACTGTGACTGAGGAGTTCGATGAAACTTCATTGCATATCAGACAACTTCTCAAAACCAAGCTGGTTGATATGGACCTTTCAGTAAGAGCGCTCAATTGTTTAAAAGCTGCTGACGTTGAGACCCTGGGTGACCTTGTTGCATTTAATAAAAATGATCTCCTGAAGTTCAGGAATTTTGGGAAGAAGTCACTCACCGAGTTGGAAGAACTTGTTAAGACCAAGGGACTTGAGTTTGGTATGAATACGGCGAAATATAAATTAGATAAGGATTAATTGTAATGAGACATAAGAAGAAAATTAACCATCTTGGAAGAAAGAGTGAGCACAGGAAAGCGATGCTTTCCAACATGGCATCTTCATTGATCCTTCACAAGAGAATCACAACCACACTGGCAAAGGCAAAAGCCTTACGTTCCTATTTTGAGCCACTAATTACGAAAGCAAAAGAGGATTCTACGCATTCAAGAAGATTGGTATTTAGCCACTTGCAAAATAAGGAAGCAGTTTCAGAACTTTTTCGTGAGATCTCACAGAAGATTGGTGACAGGCCTGGTGGCTATACACGGATACTGAAAACGGGCCCACGGCTGGGCGATAATGCAGAAATGTGTATCATCGAACTTGTTGATTACAACGAATTGTTGTTGGGACAAAAAGAGGATCAGAAAGCCAAGAGCACCCGGAGACGTCGTAGTACTACAACAAAAAAGGACGAAGATGGTCCCGTATCGAAAGCTAAAGAGCCAAAGGCAGCTACTGCGCCGGTTGAAGAGGTGACAGAAGAGGTTACTCCTGAAGAGACTGAAACTGTCGTTGAGGTGACAGAAGAGGCTGTTCCAGAATTGACAGAAGAAACTGCTCCCGAAGTGTCTGAGGAAGAACCTAAAAAGGAAGAGTAATATGAGCCGGATACTCGCCATTCATGCCCGCCAGATCCTTGACTCCAGAGGTAATCCTACGATTGAAGTCGATGTAATTACCGAAAATGGAATATTGGGTAGGGCTGCTGTGCCTTCAGGCGCCTCGACTGGGATTCATGAAGCCGTTGAGTTACGTGATGGAGATAAGAAATTCTTTCTTGGGAAAGGGGTCCTTCAGGCAATTCATAATGTAAATAACATTCTTGCCTCTGAACTGGAGGGAATGTATGTTACCGATCAGGTCGAAATTGACCGAAAGATGATCGAACTTGATGGAACTTCCAATAAGTCTAAGTTGGGAGCCAATGCTATCCTGGGTGTCTCACTTGCTGTCGCAAAAGCAGCTGCCCAAACCACTTCGCAGGAACTATATCGTTATATAGGTGGAGTAGGAGCGAACACACTTCCTATTCCCATGATGAATATCCTGAACGGAGGTTCTCATGCTGATAATTCAATTGACTTTCAGGAGTTTATGATTATGCCGGTTGGAGCTTCTACCTTTTCTGAAGCAATCAGAATGGGATCTGAGGTGTTTCATCACCTGAAGGCTGTGCTGAAAAAAGGGAAGTACTCCACAAACGTAGGTGATGAAGGAGGGTTTGCCCCCAACCTAAAATCGAATGAAGAGGCCCTTACTGTCATTATGAAGGCTATCGAGAAGGCTGGATATAAAGCTGGAAAAGATATTTATATCGCACTTGACCCGGCCTCTTCAGAATATTATATCCCGGAAGAGAACTGTTATCATCTTAAAAAATCTACAGGAGAAAAACTCTCCCCTACTGAGATGGTAGCTTTCTGGAAAGATTGGGTAAACCGTTATCCTATTATCTCCATCGAAGACGGCATGGCTGAAGATGACTGGGAAGGCTGGAAATTAATGACCAAAGAACTTGGGAAAAAGATCCAGCTTGTGGGAGATGATATATTCGTTACGAATGTCGCACGCCTTGAAATGGGGATTGAAAAAGGTGTGGGAAACTCCATCCTCATTAAGGTTAATCAGATAGGAACACTCACTGAAACGATTGATGCCGTGAACATGGCATACCGTAATGGCTATACCGCAGTGATTAGTCATCGTTCAGGTGAAACAGAAGATACAACCATTGCCGATCTTGCAGTGGCCTTAAATACAGGTTTGATTAAAACCGGATCCGCCTGCAGAACCGATAGGATTGCAAAATACAACCAATTGCTAAGAATTGAGGAACAATTAGGTGACACTGCAATCTACCTCGGAAAGAACTTCAGGTTTGTGAAGTAGCAGAGATCCAATGATTTGTGAAAGTCCGCCTTATCAGGTGGGCTTTTTTTGTTGGAAAAATGTTGATATCTAATGTAGAATTCACTGGTTTCTTAGGAATTCGAGACATATATTTGAAGCGGCAAAGAAGCCTCTTTTTTATCCGGAAATCAATTTACGGCATGACCAGACCTATCTCTAAGATCTTGTTCATCTTTTTCCTTTTTGTTTTTCCGGTTTACCTATCTGCCCAAGCCAATCTGAAACTGGGGACTCGCTTTGGGGACAATTGGTTTATCGGGCTTTCTGGTGGCCCTACTTTCTTCTCTGGAGATCTCAATACCAACAGATTCTTACCTCAATCGGGAGACCTGACGTTTGCTGGTGCCTTTACTTTTGGCCGCCAGATCAGTAATGTTTTCTCCCTTCGAGGTCAAATACTCTATGGAAAGTTGGCAGGGAAGAAAGCAACCAGGCAGGATGGAACGCGTGTAGATACCAGTTTCAATACCACCGTTGTTGATTTCAATGTCAATACCATGATTAATTTCTCAAACTTGATTGGAGGATTCAATCCCAAGCGAGCTTTTTTTGTTTATGGAACAGTAGGGATAGGTGCGCTTTACTATCAAGCTACCCTCAGCGATCTGACCACCGGCTCGGTTTTACCTACCGGTAAACTGGCTGGAAAAGTTGCTGCCGTAATCCCTGTTGGAATTGGAGCCTATTACAGCATTGCAAACAAGGTTAATATCGGGCTTGAATATACCTTGCGAACCGTTACTTCTGATATGCTTGACGGGATTGATCAGGGATTTAAGATGGATATCTATAGCCTCATTTCCCTCAACGTGACGTTAAATCTGAATAAGGCCACCCGAAAGAAACCGGATGTGGTAGATTATAAAAAGGATGGCCCAATTATCCTGAATCTTCCAAAATGTGATCCTATTCCTCCGATGGCTAAAAACAATATGGGAATGGAGAGGCTGCCTTCTCCTCCGACCGTTGGACTCAACCTTGATAAGTATTACCTCTTTAAAGTACAGATTTTTGCTTTCGCTCAGAGAATCTATTCCCCTGAAACAATTAGAAAACGCTATAAAATCCCGATGCCTGTTGAGCGCGAATACAGCGATGGTCTCTATCGGTTCACTGTTGGCTCAACTGAATCTATTGCTGAGGCAAAAGATATACTTCAGCGGATGATGAATGCCGGCGTCAGCGATGCTTTTATCGTGGGCTACACAAGGGATGGAGAACGTACCTCTCTGAGGGATCTGAATTAATTTGATTCCTTCTTTACTTGCAGATTTGTTCGATGAAATTCAACGACTCCTGATCCAGAAGTCCGGTTCGGATTGCTTTTCTAAAATCATCACAAGCTTCATTTTGGTTTCCAAGGAAGAAATTTGCCAGGCCACGGTTGTAATAGACTGTCTTGAGAATGGAACTGTCAGCCTTGCCACTACCCATATATGCCAGGCAATAATCGAAGTCGGAAATAGCTCCCCGGTAATCAGACAATTTGAGTTTGGAAGCGCCCCTGTAGGAGTATATTGAAGGGATGATTGTGAGATCGGGCTTTAACTCCAAGGCTTTATCGAGATTCTGGACAGCCTCAGTATAACTACCGTTCTGGTATTTCCACATCCCTTCAAAATAGAGCCTCCGGTAATCACTGGTATTCGGCGTGGCCGAAGAGATTTCCATTGCGGTGGGTAAGATGGCTGGACCTGAATAGGTAAAATTCTTACAGTTGGCCCTGATATTTTCATCCATTCCGGCATCCTGTAACCCCATTTGGGTAGCTGTATTCCAATCCTGGCATGCTCCAGTCATGTCCTTAATGTTGAATTTGGCAACACCCCGATTATAAATCGTCGTAAGCCAGGCTGAGTAATACTCTCTTTCTGTCGGCTTCAGACTGATTGCCAAGTCATAATCTTTCATGGCTCCAGAATAGTCGCCCATCTGTTCCCTGGCATTTGCACGGTAAGCATATGTCATAAAAAACCGGTCGAAAGGGCAATATTTAGCTGCCTCTGTGAGATCTGAGATTGCCAGAGCGAAATCCCCTGCACGGTAGTGATAGACCCCCTGTTTGAACCAGTCTTCTCCCGTTTTTGGATCGGTTGTCGCAAGTGTTGGATTAATCTCATCATAGCGAATAAAGGCTCTGAATGTTGGGTAATCTGCTTCATAATAGCTGCTCCGGAATAGCTTGTCTCTGCTCTTCTCTTCCAGATAAGGGGTATAAAATTTCTTTTTATTCATGACTTGTATCAAACGGAAACGGGCAAGTTGTAACCCCTTTGCTTCAACTGGCCAAACCGCAATAAGGAGGTTATGGGCACAAATAGTTCCATTATCGAGGGTTTGTTGGATATTATATGCAATAGAGGAATTGAGAGTTTTCATGTCGTAGTCGATCAAGATCCCGCTGCAAAGAGCATCCATATTTAGGATATATGGCACATCCCAATCAACTTTGTTGGGCATTACCTCCTTTAATTTTGAAGCTTTAAATACAAAATAGTTTAGACCATCCTGCCAGTGCCAGAGTTCCATCAGAATAGGAAATTCATACCATCCGGTTTTATATTGGATAGTGAAGACGATATAGAGTTCATTTCTTACCATTACATCCCGGATCTCCAGGAGCTCAAAGTTGTTGCTGCCAAGTTTGTAATATGTCTTATTGCTTTTATTGAAGTCAGCAACTTTATAAGGGATTCGGTTCTGTGCCGAGATCCACTCTCCATTATTCTGCAGTGCATATCCAATCGCCTGCTCAAGGGAGGACTTCACTTCACTGATGATTGGCAGGTTCCCGATCGTTCGTTCCACGGGTTGCCCAAATAAAATTGAGGAAGTGAAGAGACTTACAAATAGAATTAGGATCTTTTTCATCAGCATCAGGATTGAACTTTTATCTGATTTATAACATTTAATAATAGATGTGACACGTGTATTATGTTTTTATTGAAAACCCCTACCACCTCATCCCAGGTAACTGCTGCTTCATCTGTTTTCCACGCATCGTAATCGGTCGAAAGAGCAACAGCAGCATAAGGTATCCCCGCTTCAAATGCTAGAACAGCTTCAGGAGCAATACTCATGTTGATGATGTCCGCTCCAAGTAATCGGAACATCTGCGACTCAGCTCTGGTTGAAAAACGCGGACCTTCAATTGTCACAACTGTCCCTCGTGCATGAACCGGTAGGCCAAGCTCCTGTGCACTCTCCAAAAGCAACCCCCTGAGATAAGCAGAAAAGGGGTCAGCCATCGGAACATGTATTGCATTGCCCAGCTCAAACTCTTCATAAAAAGTCAGATGCCTTCGCCGGGTGAAATCAATGAATTGGTCGGGTATCACAAAATCTCCCCGGTGAATTTCTTCTCTTAAGCTACCACATGCTGTCGTTGCAAGAATGTATGAACAGTTCAGTTCCTTGAAAGCAGATATGTTGGCCCGGTTGTTTACCTGTGAAGGAGGAATAGTATGCTCCCTGCCATGACGGGAAAGAATCACAACTTCACAAGGGCCAATTTGACCGGTATACAACGAGGAACTTGGAGGACCATAGGGTGTAGAAACATTAATTTCACGTGCGTTTTCAATTATATTCAGTTTCTCAAGCCCCGAGCCTCCAACCAGACCCACTCTCACCATACATTGATTTTTGTAGCGAATATACTGGAAAAGCAGCCAGATTCCCCGGAATTGTTGGATTCTTAATAACAAATACCAAGTAGTTTTTAACAATCCTATGAATGTCGCTTACGGGATTCCAAAATAAAGCAGTAATTTTGAAACATATTTAAAAAGGTTTCTATGTCGATTCAATATATTGGAGAACATCTTCTTGCAGGCCAATTCGGACAGGCCCTTTTGTGGGTTAGTTTCCTCTCAGCACTCCTTGCAACTATCTTTTATTTTCGCCTTCTTTCCTCAAAAAAAGAGCGAACTATTATGTGGCAACGGAGTGCCAGGAGTTTTTATTTTCTTCACGCACTTTCCCTTATCGGTGTTGCAGTCGTCCTCTATTACCTGATTTTTAATCATTATTTTGAATATTCGTATATATGGCAGTACTCTTCGCGCGATCTGCCAGTGAAATATATCATCTCTTGTTTCTGGGCAGGGCAGGAGGGAAGCTTCCTGGTATGGGCCCTTTTCCAGGCTCTTGTTGGATTGGTTGTTATACGAACAGCCAAAGATTGGGAGCCGGGAGTAATGGTGTTTTTCGCTCTATCTCAGGTGTTTGTAACAAGTATGATGCTTGGTGTCTCCTTTGGCAACTGGGAAATCGGAACATCTCCTTTCAGGCTTCTTCGTGATACTGTTGATTCCATTCAAGGCACCATATTTGAAAATGCCAATTACCTCACCACCTCTCTTGCCGATGGCAATGGGTTGAATCCCTTACTTGAAAATATCTGGATGACGATCCATCCTCCTATTCTATTCCTTGGTTATGCCCTTGCCCTCGTGCCTTTCAGCTATGCCATGGCTGCACTGGTGAGGAAAGAGTTTAACTCCTGGATAAAGATTGTCTTGCCATGGACCCTTCTTTCGTTATTACTGCTAGGGGCCGGCATCCTACTTGGTGGCGCCTGGGCATATGTATCTCTCACGTTTGGAGGATTCTGGGCCTGGGACCCGGTAGAAAATTCATCCCTCGTTCCCTGGATGACACTGGTAGCAGCATTACATTTTATGCTGGTCTCCCGGAAGCAGAATCATGCCTTAATTGCGGCTTTTATTTTTTCTACCCTCTCCTATATCCTTATCCTCTTTGCTACCTACCTTACCAGGAGTGGCGTATTGTCTGAAACTTCAGCCCACTCCTTTGGCGACAACGGAATGGCGACCCAACTGGTATTGTTCCTGTTAACATTCCTGGTGCTTGCTGTCGGGCTTATTTTCCGTAACAGAAGTCAGCTTAAACTAAAACGTAAAGAACTACTCCTTTCAAGAGAATTCTGGATGTTCATTGGTTCTCTGATCATTGTCCTTTCGGCTTTTCAAATCATGTTCACCACCTCTATTCCTGTGTTCAATGCCATTTTCGGGACAAACTTTGCTCCACCTACAAATGCAGTTGGTTTTTACAACCGCTGGCAAACTCCTTATGCTCTTCTGATCGCCGGTTTTATTGGTTTTAGTCAGTTCCTTAACTTCGACAGGAATGATACCAGTGCCTTTTTACGCAAAGTGATTATCCCTCTCGTAATTTCAATAGGATTGACAATCCTGTTTATCGTAAATGGAGTGGTTCGAAGCGGAAGTTACATTCTCTTCCTCTTTTTCATCTGGTTTGCCCTGACAGCCTCATTGATGAATCTGATCTTTACAACCTCAAAGTCCAGGAACCTTCCAGCAATTATAACCCACATAGGATTTGTCATTTTTTTACTTGGTGTACTCATCACCTTCTCTAATTCCAAGATCATCTCATCCAATACCTCTGGTTTCGATCTCGGAGATTTACGTGCAAACAAAGAGAATCTGTTACTGATGAAAAGTGATACAACCTATATGGGGGGATTCTATATCACTTATGTTGACGCTGTTAAAAACGGGAACACCACAACCTATCAGGTCGATTTTCTTAATCGTGTGAAAGGTGAATACTCCTATCAATTCAGTCTCTACCCATCAGTAAACAGTCATCCGCGCATGGGTGCTGTGTACAATCCAGATACCAGGAATTTTATCCTTCGCGACTATTATATGTACATCGCTTCGGTTGGGAGCACATCCGATTACATCGTCATTAAAGCAATATTAAATCCCTACATCAACGTGCTCTGGCTGGGAACTATGGTGATGCTGTTTGGTTTTACCTGGGCGCTGATAAGAAGAGTTCGCAGTTAGTAATACTTGATCTCTTTTACTCTTCCGGCGCGGTCATAGAATGTCCATTTCCCGGTGCGGTATCCATTTGTAAAATAGCCATCGATGTACTTTCCCATGGTGCCCTCTTTGTACCATTTGACAACTGGTCCTGTATAGGGTTGCCCCTGGTAATACTTTATCGGTCCACCGGTAAGCATGTCCCAGTTTACCGCTTTGGGTTTCGGAGGTTCGACCTCTTTTGGTTTCTCTTTTTCGTTTCCGATCGTTCCACCAAGAGATGACTTGGATGCGCTACTTTCAGGTGCAACAGATCCTTTTGAACCGGCACTGCTTTCCATTGTGCTTTCATTTGAAAGGCCTTCTTCCTCTGGTCTGGCTCCTTCATGTCCCAGACGGTTGCCGAGTTTGTAGATCTCCTGATCGTCCTGTTCCCCATTTTCGGCCCAGTAGGACCAGGTTCCCTCTTTCAGCCCATCTCTATAAATACCCTCCATCTCCTTTTGCCCGTTTGCGTAATAATAGATCCACAGGCCCTCTTTTAATCCATTTTTTACCTCTCCTTCAAACTCCACTTTTCCTGCCACATATGAGATAATCTCTCCTGTAAATGGCTCTTTGTCATTCACAAGATAAAATAATCCATTACGATCCTGGAGTTGATCGAAGTTGACTTTTTTAGTGACGCATGAACTGAAAACCAGGATAATACCTGCGAGGATGAGAAATTTTTTCATAGCGATGCGATTAATTTTATCCAAAGCTATAAAATTTTAACAAATCAAATGGCATGAAAAAGACTATTTCTCCTTGTCTTTAAGCATAGGAACGAATCGAAATGCTCCATGTTCACTTTTTTGATATCCTCCATCTGCAGTCTTTATCAGGACAGTCATGGTTTGAACATCGTCGGGCCCAAGTGGGATCACCATGATGCCTCCTGGCTTGAGTTGTTCTACCAGCATGTCAGGAATTGCAGGAGCTGCGGCAGTGATAAGTATTCTGTCGAAAGGGGCATATGCCGGCAATCCTTTATATCCGTCACCAAAAAAAGTTTTTACGGAGTGATACCCCAGGGTAGGAAGGAGCTGGCTGGTTTTGGTATAGAGTGTCTTATGTCGTTCAATGGTAAAAACTTTGGCCCCCATCTCAGCCAGAATAGCTGCCTGATATCCCGATCCGGTCCCAATCTCAAGAACCCTGGTTCCTTTACTGACATCCAGTAACATGCTTTGAAAAGCTACGGTGTAAGGTTGGGAGATGGTTTGTCCGGCTCCAATTGGGAAAGGTTTATCCTCATATGCATACTCCAGAAAGGAGGAGTCAAAGAAAAAATGGCGGGGAAGTTTCTCGATAGCTATAAGGACATTCTGTGCTTTAATCCCCTTTCTCCGGAGTGTCTCCACAAGTTGCTTTCGAAGCCCTTTGTGGCGAAATGAATCAATCATCGTTGCAGGTTTGTTCATTGATTGCAGGTATGGGGATGCATTTTTTGGCGAAAATACTAAATTCAATCAGCACAAAGGCTTACTTTTGTAAAAAGTTATCGGATCAGATATGTTAAAAATTGGTGTTTTAGGAGCAGGTCACCTTGGGAAAATTCACATCAGGTGTATCAAAGATATTCCAGGATTTGATCTGGTAGGATTTTACGATCCCAATCCGGAGATCGCTGTCCAGGTTGAGACAGAGTTTCAGATTAAGAATTTTGGAACACTGGATGAACTCGTGGATGCAGTAGATGTAGTGGATATTGTAACTCCAACTGTATCCCATTTTGAGTGTGCTTCCAAGTCGCTTAAGAAATACAAGCACGTATTTATAGAGAAGCCCATTGTAACCACCCTGCAGCAGGCTCGTGAATTGATTAAGATTGCCGGGGAGGCAAATGTGAAAGTGCAGGTGGGTCATGTCGAGAGGTTCAATCCGGCCTTCCTGGCTGTTGAACCCTATTTCAACAAACCTATGTTTATCGAGAGCCATCGTTTGGCCCAGTTCAATCCAAGAGGCACAGATGTCCCTGTGATACTGGATCTGATGATTCATGACATTGATATTATTCTTAGCGTGGTGAAAGCTAATATACGTAAGATCTCTGCCAGCGGGGTTTCTATTGTAAGCGATACACCCGACATAGCCAATGCACGTATTGAATTTGACAATGGATGTGTAGCCAACCTTACTGCATCAAGGATATCACTTAAGAATATGCGGAAATCACGATTCTTTCAGAAGGATACCTATATTTCTGTCGATTTTCTAAATAAAGAGGTTGAGGTTGTACGGATTCAGAATGCTGACCCAACGAGCAAATCTCAAGCCCTGTTTACCCTGGATCTTGGTCCCGAAAAAGGGGTGAAGCAGATTTTTTTCAATAAACCGGAAGTCAAATCCCTGAATGCGATTAAAGCCGAACTCGAAAGTTTTCATTCTGCTATCGTCAACAATACCATACCGCCTGTTACCATTAGCGATGGTTACAGCGCACTCGATGTGGCTTACCAGATCATAGAAAAGATCAACCAATCGGCTGTCAACCTATAAAATCAACACCTCTGAGTATGTTGATTTCTTTTCAATAGTAACAGTACAATATATCCTCCAACTGCCCGTTACCAAAATACTGAAAGAACCAATTGTCATTTATGAACATTCGGATATTTCCCATCTCTTTTTATATTGCTCTTATCGCTATTCTGATTACCTCCTGCGAAAAATTCAAAGGTGACCAGGAAGTACCGGCCTATGTTACCATCGATTCAATTTATTTGACTACCAGCCCTTCTGTTCAGGGATCGGCATCAGCGAGTATTGTTGATGCGTGGGTATACCTTGACGATGACCTGATTGGTGCATTTCAGCTACCGGCAAGGTTTCCTGTTCTTGCCCGGGGAACACATAATTTGAAAATACTTTCTGGGATCAAATTAAATGGGATTGCCGCCACCCGGACGACTTATCCGTTCTTTGCCCCTATTGAATTAACAGCCAACTTCGCCGAGCTAGACACCACAGCTGTTGGAATACAAAAGACCAACTACCAGTCATCCACTATATTTGACCTGATTGAAGGGTTTGAAGGCATCACTATTGCGTTGGATACAACAACCCGAAGTGATGTGGGTCTGGATCTTACTGCCCCTGGTGATTCACTGACATTTGAAGGAAGCCATTCGGGAATTGTTCAGATGGATACATTGAACGAGCTTTTTGAATGCGTCAATAACAAAGATTTCACTATCCCCTTTGCACAGGTGTTTTTAGAGATGAATTTCCGAACCAACAGAGTGTTTGTCGTCGGAATATATCTCTATGGGGCGACTTCGATCCAGCAGGTTCCGGTTATTTACCTGAATCCCACCGGAGATCAATGGAAAAAGATCTATATCGATCTTACAAACAGCCTGAATGCATACCCCGGTATGCAGAAGTTCAGGATCTTTATCTCAGCGATTCAATCTACTCCAGAACCCGCTGCCCTCATACTTTTTGATAACATTAAGGTGGTAACCAGAACTGTAGAATAATGAACAGGAGACTTCAGGTATTTAAGTATGTGATAGCTGATTATTTCGCCGCACTTATCGCCTGGTTTTTCTTCTTCTGCTACCGTAAAATGGTTGTAAATCCTGGCGTTTTTCAACAGCCGGATATCATCTTTACCGACAATAAACTCTATATTGGTCTTGCAGTCATTCCATTGCTGTGGCTGATCTTTTATGTGTTGATAGGAACCTATCGGAAAATTTTCAGGAAGGGGAGACTTCGTGAATTCGGAATTACAGTTCTTACAACAGCTATTGGGGTTACTGTCATATTCTTCAGCCTCATTCTCGATGATGTGATCATCACCAACCGGACCTATTTGCATTTCTATTTCGCTCTTTTCTTCCTTCACCTCTTCTTTACAGCTTCCCTCAGACTTTATCTTACTTCTCGAACAGCATATAAGATTCATCATAAACTAATTGGGTTTAACACCATCATCGTGGGTAGCAACGGAAATGCCATCTCTATCTATAAGGACATTGAAAATCAGGAAGAGTCATCAGGGAATAATTTTGTGGGTTTTGTCAACGCACAAACATACAAAACCTACAAGTTGGGGGAGTTTTTACCACATCTTGGCGAACTGAAAGATCTGCACCGGATCGTAACGGAATATCAAGTGGAAGAGGTAATCATTGCTATTGAACATTCTGAAAATCATACAGTTGAAAAAATCATTACCGCGCTTGAGGATACCGATGTTGTGATCAAGATTATCCCGGTTATGCAGGATATCCTGATGGGTTCAGTGAAAACCACCTCTATCTTCCATGCCCCACTCATCCAGATATTTCCCGATCTGATGCCCGATTGGCAGATGTCGCTGAAACGGATTTTTGATATTTGTGTTTCTGCCATCTGCCTGGTCATCCTTTCGCCCATCATGTTGATCACGGCTATTGCTGTTAAGACTACCTCGCCCGGCGGCGTTTTGTTTTCTCAGGTACGCGTCGGGTTAAAAGGGCATAAGTTCGTTATGCATAAGTTCCGAACGATGTATCAGGATGCGGAACAGGATGGTCCTCAGCTCTCTTCAGAGAACGATCCACGGATTACACGTGTTGGCAGATTTCTCAGGAAAGTGAGGATCGATGAGATTCCTCAGTTTTATACGGTACTGAAAGGGGATATGAGTATTGTTGGTCCACGTCCCGAACGACAGTACTATATCGATCTGATCATTGAACGTGCTCCTCATTACCGACTGCTTCATAAAGTAAAACCTGGTATTACTTCATGGGGCCAGGTAAAATATGGCTATGCTGAGAACGTAGATGAGATGGTGGACCGACTGAAGTTTGATATCTTATATATTGAGAACATGTCTCTTGCTATGGACTTCAAGATAATGATATATACTGTGTTAATCATTCTTCAGGGGCGAGGAAAGTAGAATATCCCCAAGCAGACTCATCACCTCTCCAGCTTTTCCCTTTAAAAAAATATCAGTAATCCCGTTTGTATAATTTGATTCTTCGGGATTAATCTCGATGATCTTAGCTCCATTCTGCTTTGCCATGGGAGGAATCTGATTGGCTGGCATCACCTCTCCTGTAGAGCCGATAATCATGAATATATCTGATTTGCCAGCGGCATCATAGGCAGCAATCATAGGCTCCTGTGGGATCGGTTCACCAAAGAAGACAAAATCAGGCTTCAGTAACCCCTGGCAATCCGGACATCGCGGAGGAAGTTCTTTCAGGCTGATCTCCCCGTACGGAAACGCACTCAAACAGGCAAGGCAGACCAGTGTCATGGAGTTTCCGTGAAATTCATAAACCTGGGTGCTTCCGGCCTCCTGATGCAGGTTGTCAATATTCTGTGTGATAATCCTGTGCAGCATTCCCTCTCTCTCCATTTCAGCCAGCATGAGATGAGCACTATTGGGAATAGCTTTTCCAAAGAAATCATAAAAAATCTGTTTGATCACTTTCCACGACTCTTCTGGTTGCGAGAGAAAAAAACCAATCTCCAGATACCTTGGATCATATTTGTTCCAGAGGCCTTCCTCCCCACGAAATGGAGGGATCCCACTCTCTACAGAGATGCCTGCCCCCGTAAAAGCTGTGGTAAATTTTGAATTTCGTAACAGGATTGCTGCTTCCTGAACCGCTTGTTCCAGGTTATAACTCACTGATCTATGGAATTAAAGTGTGCTGGTTTTAAAGAATTGGGTAAATTTACAGCAAATTCAGAACATATGAAACAGATTCTCCTTATCCTTTTGGCCATAATATCTTTCCATTTTTCTGGCTCCCCTGCAGAAAAGCAAAAAGTATATAAAATAAAAATCGGTATATCGGAAGAGCCACCATTTGTGATCTTCGATAGTAATAGGGTTCTGGGTATTTCGATGGATTTATGGAGAGATGTTTCAGATAGTTTAGATATTAAGTACGAGCTTATCAAGTTCTCAAACTATATAGACCTGATGAAATCGTTGAAGAGAGGAGGAATAGACATGACAATCAACCCAGTCACTCTGACCGATAACCGCCTGATAAATTTTCGCATGTCTATCCCATTTTACACCTCCAGGCTTGGACTGGCGCAGCGATCCAAGTATCAGATTCCTCTGATCTCCTCTTTGCTGCCGTTGCTGAACTGGCGAACCCTCAAACTGGTCCTTTTGCTCTGCTCGGTGGTATTTGTCTTTGCTTTTCTTATCTGGATGGCAGAGAAACGGAAGAATACCGATCAATTCAGAAAAGGGCATAAAGGGATCGGCGATGGGATCTGGTGGGCTTTTGTTACCTTGACAACTGTTGGTTACGGGGACAAAGTGCCCAAGACAAAACTGGGAAAAACCCTGACAATCATTTGGATGTTCTACGCGATTACTCTATTATTTATCTTCACTGCGGAGGTCTCGTCCGAACTTACTGTTACTAAGCTTCAGGGCAATTTATCAACCATTGAAGATTTGCGGAAGATGAAGCTGGGGACACTCGAACAAACAGGTTTTTCCTCTTTTTGCCGGATTAACCGAATTCAATACACGCCATTTACTGATTTTTCGGCGGGGCTTAAGGCAATCGATGAAAAACAGATCGAAGCTTTTGTCGGGGATGTCGCTTCCCTGGAGTACCTATTCGACAAATATAAGTTGGGGAAAGACCTGGTGATAATTCCAAGCACCCTGAATGAACAATATTTTTGTTTTGCTGCTAACCACGCGCACAACTACCTGATTGACCGGATTAATCCAATCATCCTGAATATCACGGAAAGCACCGAATGGGTCGAGATTCTTTACAAGAATGGGATTAACCAGTAGCCTCTATTTTAGCCAGCGGTCAAGCCAATTAAAGAAAGTCCGCTGCCAGAGAATTCCATTTTGTGGTTTAAGTACCCAGTGGTTCTCATCCGGGAAATAGAGAAATTCAGCCGGGACCCCTTTCAGTATTGCTGCATTGAAAGCAGTCATCCCCTGTGTGAACACCACCCTGTAATCAAGTTCCCCATGAATGATTAAAATCGGAGTATCCCAGTTTTGAACAAACTTATGCGGCGAATGGGCATAAACCTCCTGTGCCACTTTGTTCGACTTATCCCAGAAAGCTCCACCTTTATCCCAGTTCTCAAACCACATCTCTTCTGTTTCCAAGTATTGTGCCTCTTCATTGAAGATGCCGTCGTGGGCTATGAATGCCTTAAACCTTCCCTGGTGGATGCCTGCCAGGTAATAGACAGCATACCCGCCGGCACTTGCACCGATAGCTCCCAACCGGGTCTCATCAATAAATGGCTCTTTTGCCAGTACATCAATGGCAGTAAGGTAGTCCTGCATGCTCTTCCCATGATAATCGCCACTGATCTGCTCCTGCCATGCCTGCCCGAATCCTGAACACCCCCTGCGGGCAGGTGCAACGATGATGTAGTCATTGGCAGCCATGATCTGGTAGTTCCAGCGGTAATGAAAACTCTGGCTGAGAGGACCCTGAGGACCACCTTTGCAATAAAGAATAGCCGGATATTTTTTCGTGGGATCAAAATTGGGAGGATAGATCACAAAGACCTGCATGTCGAGATTGTCATGTGTTTTGATCCATCTCTCTTCCACCTTACCCATGGTTAGCTGAGACAGTAACTCTTTATTCGTAAATGTGATCTGCGAGGCATCACCTGTTTCGGGATCAATGGCGAACAATTCGGTTGGCAGCGACATAGTCTGTTTTGCTGAGATCAGTTTTCCGTCTGCTGGGACTACGTTTCTGTAGTCCTGTAATCCTTCAGTGATCTGTTTGATCGTTCGGGCCCCAAGGTCGTACTTATATACCTGAAAAGCGCCATGCCAGTCACTGGTGAAATAGATATTCTTGCTGTTAGCATCCCATGCAAGGCTGCCGGCATTCTGGTCAAATCCCTTCGTGGCATAGGTTTTTTCCCACGTTGAAGTGTTTACGACGAAGAGACGGTTCTGGTCCGATTCATACCCATCCCGCTCCATGCTTTCCCACGCGATGTAATTTCCATCAGGAGAGTATAAGGGGGATACGTCGAACCCCATCATCCCCTGGGTCATATTGGTCGCTTCTCCAGTTTCCAGGGTATAAAGATAGATGTCGGAATTGGTAGAGAGAGTGGCTGCCTTGCCAACCATCTTCTGACAGGTATAGGCAATGACTTTGCTGTCGGGACTCCAGTTGACCTGCTCAATGCCTCCGAAAGGCTTCAATGGCGACTGGTAAGGTTCTCCAGGCATGATATCAGTGTCGCCCCATACCTTTATTCCATCGTAGTTCGCATAGAACACATGACTGTACGAATCCACCCAACTGTCCCAGTGACGGTAAAGTAAATCATCCATAATACGGCCAGATGCCTTTGGGAGTCCTTCATAAAGATCCTGGAATTTATTCTCCAGGTATACCTCTTTTGTATAGAGGATCATGGTTTGATCAGGAGAGTATTTAAACCCGGTTATCCCATCGTCAATATTTGTGATTTGAATATGTTCGGAACCATCCGGGTTCATTTCCCATAGTTGCACCGATCCGCTTTCAGAAGAGAGGAATCCAATCTTTTTTCCGTCAGGGCGCCATAATTCGTTGAATTCACTTTTTGGAGAGTGAGTCAGTTGTTTGTAATCTTCACCATTTACAGATACAGAGTATAGTTCCCTGTTTCCTTTGTTCTGTTCAATAGAATAGTAGGAAACCCCATAGAGGATGGTTTGTCCATTGGGGGAGACCTCAGGACCGCTTACCCTTCCAAAAGACCAGAGCACTTCGGGTGTCATCAGGTTACTAGTGAGGGTCAGGTTTTGTTTTTCGATCAATGGGGCAACTTCACCTTTTTGACCCGATGGTGTGCAGGCAGCAAGTCCCGCTAATGCCGCAATCAGCAGCAAAGAGAATGTGTTTTTCATGTGAATTGGTTTATGAACTTTTCAATGGATTTACCAGGTAAGTGGTAAAATTAAGAAAAAAGATCACAACTTCCGCATGGCCACAAGTATTGATTCCATGGTGCTGCTTGCTTACTTCACGCCGTCCAGGCCGGAACTGCTCATTTGGTAAAGCTTTGAATTGTCAAGGAATCTTGTATAGTATGAATATTCATCCTCGATGCGCCACTCTCCCTGACTTAGTTCTACATATTTCCCTTCAGGAATTTTGATGGTGACCATGATCTTTTGACCTCTCCAGCAATCATCCTGCGGAAATGTCCCCACGTGATCGAGAAAGAGCGTGTCGCCCGATTGCCCGAGGTTGTAGTGAACCATGCTAAGACGGGTTTTGGCTTCAAAGGAAGATTTTCCCCTTGCATAGCCACGCCTGATCACCTCTACCTGATCCCCTTTTGCCTGTTCGACCCTGATTGAGGGTGCCAGGTATACGTGACTCTCCTGATCGGTGTACAGGGTTACGTTATCAAACACTTCGTAGGCATCCAGTGAAATCTCATCAATGGGCCCCCAATCGGAATAACTGAGATAGATGGTATCTGACGCAGGTTGTACAATCTCGATTCGCAGCTGATCTGATGCATCTGCCTTTACCAGGTTGTATATTTTAAACGAGTAAAATACTCCGATCACCAGTCCAATCAGCCAGATGTTAAAAAGTGTAATTCCAACATACTTAATCCCTTCAAACCGGAAGATCAATTTTATCCCGGAATAAAGGATCAGAAATATCGGGATGCCAAAGAGAATCAGTATGGAAGCCTGGATAAAGAAAGGATTGAAGGAGCATCCCAGAATAAGATTAAGCAATGATGGGAAGGACATGATCAGAACGTCGGTATCGAGCAGGATTGAACCACCCCAGCCGAATACGAGAGCCAGGAATGCGATGAAGAAACTAATTCCTACCAACACAAGTGTAATTCCTATTATTATTAGCAGGATTCTTCCAAAAACTCTCAGCACCTCCATGACACATTTCAGCATCTGTTCAATAGGAGAGGGGGATGCTCCGCTACGCCGGAGATTCTGTTTCGTTGTCTCTGTCAGGTTCTTAAGCTGGTCTTTGAGTGAACTAACCTCTTCCTGGATAGACTTTTCAATGTTGGAGATGTTAACTTTCTCTCCTCGCATCTCCAGTTTCTCAGTGGTTGTGTTTGCCTCAGGTATCACTACCCAGAGAATCAGGTAGAGCAAAGCTCCAAAACCACCCACAAATACGCTGATAATAAATAGGATCCGGATGATGACCGGGTCCCAGTGCAGGTAAGCTCCGATACCCCCGCAAACACCACCTATGATTTTATTGTCAGGGTCTCTGTAAAACCTTTTTCCACTAGTGCTTGTTTTTATGGAAGGAGCAGTTTCCCCAGAGCTATCTTCATCGGCGAACTGACTGGGCTGTCCCATCACCACGATGACTTCATTCACGTCCTGGATGGAGATTACCTGCTTTGCCTGACCAAGCTTTTCCTGCAGGAGTTCGGCGATGCGCGCTTCTATATCATCAATGATATCGTTACTTCCATCAACCGATTGAAAATGTTTCTTTAGGCTCTCCAGGTAATTGTTTAGTTTTGTATATGCATCCTCGTCGATATGGAAGATGATCCCACTGACATTGATATTTACAGTCTTTTTCATGTTTTTTTTGTTAAGCAATGATTGTTTCAACGGCCACGGCAAGTTCCTGCCAGCCAATCTTCAGATCATTTAACACCGCTTTTCCGATGTCGGTGATCTGAAAATACTTTCGGGGTGGCCCCGAATTGGACTCTTCCCACCGGTAAGTGGTGAGACCATCATTTTTTAACCTTGTTAGCAAAGGATACAATGTTCCTTCTACGATGATCAGTTTGGCCTCTTTCAACTTCTCGATGATGTCGGAGGCGTATGCGTCCTGCTCGGCAATAATTGAGAGAATACAGAGTTCAAGGACTCCTTTGCGCATCTGGGCTTTTTGATTTTCGATATTCATGCGGCAAATATAATACATAAAAATGTACTATGCAATACAAAGTACTAAAAAGTTATTAACAATATTTTATAGCATAGTAGTGTGAGAAGTGAAATAGTGAAATAGTGAAAAGCGAGAAGCGAAATGGTGATGAAGGGATGAAGGGATGAGGGGAAAAATTCGTAAATCGAAAATCGAATCATCCGGAGATCAAACCGATCGTAATGATGTGGTCAGGACTATTTAGTCGGTTTCACGGTCATCAGGGGTTGCTTGAGCCCTTTTGCTTCCTTCAGGTAGGCTTTTACTGATCCGACCAGAATTTTTGCCTCTATATAAATAGGTATCTTGTTTGGATCATCACTCACCCACACAAACATTTCCTGACCTTTGGTAAATATCGTTCCCTCGATCATTTTGGCAGAGAACTTATTACATGGGTATAATGTACCGTCGGGGTGTTCAATAATCTCCTTGTCGTTGCGCCTGACACTTATAGTGTAAATACCATCATCAAGGGCAACATTCACTGGGATGGAGTCACCGTTTTGAATTGAATCGAGATTCAAGGAGCGTACGTAATAGACAGATGCCAGCATGTCGTATGTGCATTGAGCCATGCTGAAGGTGTCGACGGTCATAGGAGTATCGTTTATCTTGAGGTTGCTGAAAATGAGTCTTCTGGAGTAGTCGAACCACGATTTGTTTTGCATTTGAAAGCCCCCTTCATAAATATATCGCTGAAATTCGATCGTCTGAAGGTTGGTTGTGTCAAGCCAGGTCTCATACGTATCCCGTACCTTAAAAAGAAAATCATACGACTTAAATGTCCGTCCTGTACTGATGAGATGCCAGGCGGGCTTCTCCTGTTTTAACTCAAGTTTTGTTTTAAAAGTAACAATTCCTGCATCTACCCATATAGGACCCCAGTTATAGGATACGATATAGGTGATCTCTTCGCCATTAATAAACGCATCATCTGATGTTGTACATTGACTATAGGAGATTAAGGGGAGTAAAGATCCAAGCCAGAGGCAAGTCATTAAAACAAACAGAAAAAAGGGACGATCACATTGCACTAAATATAATTTAGAATTGTACAATGTTACTGAAAATATTACCTTTATTATAATTATTCTCGATTATAACATGATCTAATACACGATGCCTATTATATAATCCAACATGAATAATCCGATTCCATACCTGCCTCAAACATTTCAAAAGATTATTTCTTTCCTGAAAACGAGGAAGATACACCCAAGAGTTGTTTTTTTTACGTTGGGGATTCTTGCAACTCTATGGTTTTTAATTCGTGTAATCCCAAAGCCCAGCAGGGCAGGGTATCCTTGCATGCAAGCAACAGCTCCGTTTATGTCAGGATTTATCCTGTACATGGTGAGTTTGGGAGGGACGGTTCTAGCACTGAAGCGCTTCAAGCATTACCTCATTGCACCAAATTTCATCGTTGCGTCTCTTCTGCTTATAGCTGCAACGATCCTCTACCTCTTTTCCAATACCTTATTGCAACCAGCTTCTTTTGCTAATCAGTCTGTGGTCAAAGCTGGTGAGTTCCCCCCGAATGCCCCGATAGGAATAGCACAGGGAATTTTCCCTGGTCGGGTTACATGGATGTGGGATCCGGATGCCACCAATGAAAACTGTACCAACACTTCAAACAATGACGGAGTAATTGATGCAGGAGATGATGCCTGGTTCATGGAAAAAAACAATAATGCGACGAAGATCGATAGCATGATCATCAAGTCGTTGCTTTCGCTTACCGGGGCAACGGGGACATCTGAGGCATGGGATCTGATCTTCAGGAAGTATAATATAAATAACGGATACGGGGATATAGGCTATACTGCAGGACAGAAGATACTTCTTAAGTTGAATGCCACATCTGCTTACGGAGGAATTGCAACAGGAAAGTATTATGCCAATTTAAGTCGTTCCGATAACCTTTCAGTGAATGTATTTACTGCTGAAACTAATCCATACATTGTTTTGTCTATGCTCCATCAACTGGTAACTCATGCCGGAGTGCCTCCAAATATGATCTACATTGGCGATCCGGCCCGGAATATCTACAAGGAGTTTTATGATCTCTGGCATGATGAATTTCCTGATGTAAACTACCTTGGCAACAACCTTATCCATCCTGAATTGGATATCGTTAGTCTGGGAAGAACACCAGTAGTCAGAACCAATGAAGATAAGGTATTCTTTTCCGATCATGGAACGGTAATGCCAGATGCCGTTTCAGATAAGTTGTTTACCATTTTCGAAGAAATTGATTATCTCATCAACATTCCCACCATGAAGGCTCATGCAACAGGGGGAATAACACTTGCGGCAAAGAATCATTTTGGTTCGTTTACACGGGATTGGGCTATGCATCTGCACAGTGGGTTGATGGATGGCACCGATGATCCAATCCGTTTGGGTTATGGTCTCTACCGTGTACAAACCGACATTATGATGCATAATTTGCTCAGTGGAAAGAATCTGTTGATGATTGTTGATGGATTGTATCCGAGCGACGAAGCCCTGGCTGTCCCATTAAAATGGAGTTCAATCCCCTTTGAAGATGATTGGTGCTCCTCCATTTTCATGTCACTCGATCCGGTAGCCATCGAATCGGTTTGTCACGATTTTCTCAGAACCGAATATAACGGACCCACAATTGCCACAAGTCGTCCTAACTGGTTTGGAGTTGACGACTACCTGCATCAGGCTGCAGACTCATCTCTTTGGCCAGAAGATATCATCTATGATCCGGATGACGATGGGGTGTTGATAGCCTCTCTGGGGGTTCATGAACATTGGAATGATTCACTGAATAAGCAATATACGCGTAACCTTGAGACAGGAGAGGGGATCGAGTTGATCAAGGTTCATGAGATCAATACAGGCGTTGGCCCAATTCAACATCATCTGAATATTCTGGTGTACCCAAATCCGACATCCGGTTTTATCCAAATTTCAAACCAGGAAATCCATGAAGTTAGCTATAGTGTGGCTGATATGAATGGATTACTGGTGGCCACCGGGAAAATTAATAGCCATGAAGAGGAACAAGTTGACCTGACTCACTTTTCTGCAGGCATCTATTTGATTGGAGTTATAAATGCCAGTGGGAAATATTATGTTAAAATTGTCAAACAATAGATACAGCATGAAAACCATAACAACCACCTTTTCACAACGGACAATGTGGGTTAGCATCTTGATGGACACAGGAGCGCTGGTATTTATCTACCTTGTTCCATCCATCTCCCACCTGATCAGTTTACCTGTCTATTTGATTGAACCCATGCGATTGATGCTTATTCTGGCTCTGGTTCATACCAATAAAAAGAATGCATACATGCTTGCACTCACCATGCCGCTGTTCTCGTTTTTAATCTCCAGCCATCCGGTTGTTCCAAAGATGATGCTTATTACTTTTGAATTGGTATTGAACGTTTTCCTGTTTTATCTCCTGTCCAAACGGATGAAGTATCTGTTCCCTGCTATTCTGTTAAGTATATTGATCAGTAAAACAATATACTACATACTGAAATTTGGCTTGATTGAATTAATGGTCATCGATACCGGGCTGATCACGACGCCTGTTATGGTTCAATTGGTCACGACTTCCGTATTTAGTCTGTACGTGTATTTATTCTACACAGGTTCTGGCAAGGAGGATATAGCCGGCATTAAATGAAAAATGGCGAACCGGTTTTCACCATTTTGCCATTTCACCATTTCGCTTTTTATTCTCGTAGCGTGGACGAGAGTTGAACTCGTGACCTCCGGGTTATGAATCCGACGCTCTAACCAACTGAGCTACCACGCCAGTTTTGCGGGTGTAAAGGTAATCGATTCAGATTTACGATCAAAGAAAAAGTGAAATCATACATCAGGCAACCACAATCGTCTTCACATTCACGAACTCCCTGATGCCGTGGCTCCCAAGTTCCCGGCCGTATCCCGATTTCTTGATTCCTCCGAACGGAAGCCGTGGGTCGGATTTGGTCATGCCATTGACAAATACGGCACCGCTTTCCACCTGTCGCGCGATATGTTCCCCTTGTTTGATGTCATTAGTCCAAACACAACCTCCCAGTCCGAATACAGAGTCGTTAGCTACGCTCACAGCCTCTGCTTCGGTAGAAACAGGGATAATGGCAAGCAACGGCCCGAAAGTCTCTTCTGAATAGGCTGGCATGCCTGGTTTGACATTTGTAAGGATGGTAGGCTGATAGTAACACCCTTCTCGTTCGTATCGGGCACCTCCCGCGATCAGAACTGCTCCCATCCGGATTGACTCCTGCACCTGACGTTCGATATCGTCCACCAGGTCGAGGCGGGCCATAGGGCCGATGTTAGTTTCAGGATCCATTGGATCCCCAACTTTCAGCCCTTTAAATGCTTCGTGGATCCGATGAGTAAACTCTTCCAGCACCTTCTCCTGAACAATAAATCGCTTAGCTGCAATGCAACTCTGGCCCTGATTGATGAGACGGGCAGTGACAGCAGCAGGAACAGCCAAATCCAGATCCGCATCATCCAGTATGATGAAGGGATCTGATCCGCCCAGTTCCAGCAGACTTTTTTTGATCTGCCGGCCTGCAGCGGAAGCTACCTGGCTTCCGGCATATTCACTGCCGGTTAATGTTACAGCGACAACTGCAGGATGGTCAATTACCGGATCCACCATGCTGGAAGGGATCATCAGGGAACGGAAAAGATTTTTTGGGAAACCGGCTTCACGGAAAATATCCTCAATAGCCAGTGCACATCCAGGCACGTTGGAAGCGTGCTTCAACAGTCCACCATTCCCGGCCATCAGGGCAGGAGCAGCAAAGCGGAAGACCTGCCACAGAGGGAAGTTCCAGGGCATCACCGCCAGAACAATTCCCAAAGGCTGGTATGCAACGAAGCTTTTGGAAGCATCTGTTTCGATCACTTCATCCTGAAGAAAGGATTGCGCATTCTCAGCATAATATTCGCAAACCCATGCGCACTTCTCTACTTCGGCTTCCGACTCCCGGATGATTTTTCCCATCTCAAGGGTCATGAGTTGTGCCAACTCTGTCTTACGAGTTCGAAGCAAGTCGGCAGCTTTCAACATTAACTCACGACGAAGGGAGACGGGAGTAGTTTTCCATTGAAGCCACTCCTTATTGGAAAGGTTGATGATCTCAATAACCTCTTCGGTCGAGTGTTCACGGTACTCTTTGATAATTTTGTTGGTTGCAGGATTGATGCTTTTCATGATATTTATTCGCTAAATTATCCATTCCAATAGTGCTCATGAATACTTTGCATTTCGCTTTTCGCTTTTCGCTTCGGCCTGAAATGATAGGACTAAAGCCCTGAAAGTTCGATTTCCTATAACCCGTCAGCTATAGCAGACGGCAATTCATGACCTCATGACCCCATGACCTTCTCTCTCAAATAATACCCCGTATACGACTCCTTGCACTTCACAAGATCCTCAGGTGTGCCTGAAAATACGAGATTTCCTCCCTCTTCTCCGCCTTCCTTGCCCAGATCGATCACCCAGTCGGCCGATTTGATGACTTCCGGATTGTGTTCAACTACCAGAACCGAATGGCCAATCTGGATTAAAGAGTCAAACGCAATCAGCAGCTTGTGAATGTCGTGAAAGTGGAGTCCGGTAGTGGGTTCATCAAAGATAAAGAGTGTAGGTTTCTCTGTATTTCCTTTGGAGAGGAAAAAAGCCAGTTTAATCCGTTGTGCTTCACCTCCCGACAAGGTTGAGGAGGACTGACCCAGTTTCAGATAACCGAGCCCCACATCCTGAAGTGATAGGAGTCTTAACAGGATTCTCTTTTCAGTGGTTGAGGGCTTGCTGTCGTGCGAGAAAAACTCAATTGCCTCGTCAACTGTCATCTCCAGGATGTCCACAACCGTTTTCTCACGGTATTTTACATCCAGTACCTCCTCCTTGAACCGTTTCCCATTGCAGGCATCGCAAGTGAGGTAGATATCAGCCATGAATTGCATTGCAATTTTCTGCACGCCATCACCTTCGCACTCTTCACAACGGCCACCAGCGATGTTAAATGAAAAGAAGCCTGGTTTGTAACCTCTGACAACCGACAACTTCTGGTCTGAAAAGAGGTGGCGAATCTCATCGAATGCTTTTATATAGGTGGCAGGGTTCGATCGTGAGGAGCGTCCTATCGGGTTTTGATCTACGAGTTCGACAGATCCGATACGGTTGAAGTCTCCTTCCAGGTGATCAAATTTTCCGGTCTTTTCAGCCCAACCTCCATGCATCTTTTTTAACGCCGTGAAGAGAATTCGCTTCACCAGAGAGGTCTTGCCCGAACCGCTCACACCGGTAACTACTGTGAAAATGTGGAGCGGAAATTCAACATTAATCATTTTAAGGTTGTTCTCCCGGGCCCCTTTGATACTGATGAACTCCTTCCAGCTTCGACGCCTTTCGGGCAGTCCAATGGAGAGTTTGCCACCCAGGTACTGGCCGGTCAGACTTCTCTCACAGGTGATCATCTCATTTACTTTCCCCTGGAATACGACCTCTCCGCCATGCTGACCGGCAAGAGGTCCAATGTCGATAATCTCATCGGCTGCCCTGATGATCTCTTCGTCGTGTTCCACCACAATAACGGTGTTACCCAGGTCACGCAATTTGTTCAACACCTTGATCAGGCGTTGCGTATCGCGGGGATGCAAACCAATACTTGGCTCATCCAGGATATACATGGACCCAACCAGGCTGCTGCCAAGAGCAGTCGAGAGGTTGATCCGCTGCGATTCACCGCCCGAAAGGGTAGACGAGAGCCGGTTGAGGGTCAGGTAGCCCAGTCCTACATCGATGAGGGCTTCCAGCCTGTTGTTGATTTCGGTAAGAAGTCTTTTCCCAACGCCCTTTTCGAATTCGGTTAGTTTTAGTTTTCCAAAAAAATCTCTCAATTCATCAATCGGCTTGAGAACTATATCGTTGATTGACATTCCTCCAACCTTTACGTAGGAGGCATCTTTTCTTAGCCGGGTCCCTTTACATTCGGGGCATACAGTCTTTCCCCGATAGCGTGACATCATAACCCGGTACTGAACCTTGTAGTTCTGACTCTCAACAAATTCAAAAAATTTGTTGAGTCCTTTGAAATACCTGTTTCCTTTCCAGAGGAGGGACCGTTGTTGGGACGTCAATTCGTAAAAGGGCTTATGAATCGGAAAATCAAACTTATAGGCATGCATAACCAATTCATTCTTCCATTCACTCATCTTCTCTCCACGCCAGCATGCCATTGCATCTTCATAGATAGAGAGGCTTTTATTAGGCACCACGAGGTCCTCATCGATCCCGATCACACTTCCAAACCCTTCACAGTGATTGCAAGCACCAAATGGGTTGTTAAAACTGAAAAAATTTTCGGATGGCTCTTCAAATATGATACTGTCGGCTTCGAACCGATTGGAGAACTGATGCCGTTTTGTCTCCACTCCTGATATTTCGGCAATACAGTATCCGTGGCTTTCAAAAAAAGCCGTTTGAACTGAATCTGCCAGCCGGTTTCTATTATCCTCATCGTCAGAATTAATAGTCACCCGGTCAACTACAAGGAGTAACTCTTTGTAATTACATGTATCTTTTTCAAGAGCTTCCTCAATCCGAATGATCTCCCTATCTATCATCACTCTGTTAAATCCTTGCTGAAGAAGTACCTTGCATTTCGACTTCAGGTCGCCATTTTGTGCGATACCATTCAGTGGAGCAAAGATTGTTGCTTTCGACCCGTTTTCGGCAGAGAGCAGAAAATCTACCACGTCGGATACGCTATCACGTTTGACCAATTTGCCCGATTCAGGGCTGAAGGTTTTGCCAATCCTGGCGTAGAGTAGTTTGATGTATTCATAAACCTCGGTCGATGTTCCTACGGTTGACCTGGGGTTCATAGTGTTGACCCGCTGTTCAATGGCAATAGCCGGAGCGATGCCCTGGATAGAGTCAACCTCAGGTTTGGTCATCCTTCCAAGGAATTGCCGGGCATAAGCGCTCAGGCTCTCGACATACCGTCGCTGTCCTTCGGCATAAAGCGTATCAAATGCCAGTGACGATTTTCCGGAACCAGAAAGTCCTGTGATTACCACAAACTTGTTCCGGGGGATAGCCAGGCTGATATTCTTCAGGTTGTTGACCCGGGCACCTTTGATAACAATGTGCTCGTTCGGGTTTGGGTGTTCATTCCGTCTCATGTTGTCGATCCCGCAGAAACTGCGAAAATAGCAAGAAAATTTGCTTTTCTTTTTTTTTTCACTATTTTTGCTGCAACCTTTCACAAAAAAGGGCGTATTAGAATAAACATCACCGCGCATTCGCGCTTAACGCATAGGAGGGATATTATCGGCTAAAACTCTACTCTTTTTTCTCTAAAAAGGAGGTCCCATGAGCAACCATGCAATCAGTGATCAAGAACTGATAGGCAGGTATTTAGCCGGTCAAGAATCCGCCCTCGAAATACTAGTCCGACGTCATAAAAATCGTGTCTTTGCTTATATTCTTATGGTAGTTAAGGATAAAGAGCTTGCTGAAGACTTGTTTCAGGATACATTCATAAAGGTGATCAATACCATACGTTCAGGTCAATATAAAGAAGAGGGGAAATTTATCCAATGGGCAATGCGTATTGCTCACAACCTCATCATTGACTATTTCAGGAAAGCCAAACGAATCCCGATCATCGAAAATCGGGACGAATACGACGTCTTCGACAGGGTTCGTCTACCTGTTGTGTCCGTTGAAGAGATGATGATCACCGAGCAGATACACAAAGATGTGAAACGGTTGATCGAATACCTTCCAAAAGAGCAGAAGGAGGTATTGATGATGCGCCATTATGCTGATATGAGCTTCAAGGATATCGCTGAAGTGACCAACGTCAGTATCAATACAGCCCTCGGACGGATGCGTTACGCGTTGATCAACCTCAGGAAACTGGTCAAGGAGAAAGAGGTAATCCTTTCGGTATAAATCTATTTTTTTAAACAATTAAAATATCCTTATAATTACTCCGTTTCACTGGTATGAATAATCGTAAAATAACTAATCATGCCTATGAAGCGAAGCTTTACAATTTTATTTGGAAATTCTGTGTCGGAAGGGAAGTCAAGCCCCGATGATCTGCAGGAAAACAACAAGAATGTTTCTCCCAGGGAATATGTGATCAAGAACATACTGAATTACTCGAAGTCCTTGTCTACTTGTCAAACACATCAAACCGGCACCATGTTTCTGGTGATGAACTAAAAAGAAAGGGCAGCCACTGGCTGCCCTTTCGCTTTATATTCTTTAGCTCTATTTTCTCTTCTCTTTGATCCTTGCCTTCTTGCCTTGCAACTCCCTAAGATAGAAGATTCTTGCCCTTCTTACAACACCCCGTTTGTTCACATCTATCTTTTCAATAAATGGGGAAGCTATAGGAAAAATCCGCTCAACACCGATGTTGCCTGAAATTTTCCTTACTGTAAATGTCCCTGTATGACCTTTCCCGGCACGTTGAAGAACAACGCCCTGAAAACTCTGGATACGCTCCTTGTTACCTTCCTTGATCTTATAATGAACGGTAATCGTATCACCTGCCTTGAATGCGGGAAGCTCATGCTTCTCAACAACATTCTCCACAACATAATTCATGATTTCAGCTTTGTTCATCCTGTTTCTCCGTTAGAAGTTTATTTTGAAAAGGGAGTGCAAATATAGACATTTTTTCTTTTCGCAAAACGGGAAAGAGGATAATTTTCCGGAAAATCTGCTCGAAGTGAAACTCATTTGTCGTCGTAGAGCCCGGGACGGCGGTTTCGGGTACGCTCTATTGATTGCTCGTGTCTCCAGTTGGCAATCTCTTTATCGTTGCCCGAAAGGAGTATATCTGGTACGTTCATATCCCGGAAGTTGTATGGGCGGGTATAGACTGGTGGAGAGAGAAGGTTGTCCTGGAACGAGTCGGATAGAGCCGATGTCTCATCCCCAAGTACACCAGGGATCAATCTGACAATGCTGTCAACAAGTAGTGCAGCCGCCAGCTCACCTCCAGAGAGTACATAATCTCCAACAGAGATCTCACGGGTTATCACAAGTTCCCGAATCCTCTCATCAATTCCTTTGTAGTGACCACAAAGAAGGATCAGGTTTCCTTTTACGGAGATGTGGTTCGCCAATTTTTGCGTCAGCAATTCACCGTCGGGACTCAGATAGATGATGTCATCATAGGATCTCTGCGCAGATAATGTTTCGATGCAATGTACGATGGGTTCCGCCATCATCACCATTCCTGCCCCTCCCCCATAAGGGTAGTCATCTACGTTTTTATGCTTGTTTGTTGCATATTCCCTGAAGTTATGCAATTGAATAGTGACAAGCTCCTTTTCCTGGGCTCTTTTGATGATTGACTGATGGAACGGCCCTTCAAACATCTCGGGGAATATGGTCAGAATATCAATATGCATTGTGATTCGGGGTGTAATCCTGGAAAAGGAGGGTAATAATCTCCGACAGGCAGTTAACAGGTTCTTTTGTCTCGAAGGTAATCGATGTCTTCAGTGGGGTTTCCTGGTTGTTCGATATAAAACAGTGCCCCTGATATTTGTCATCATCATCAATGATGATCACTGGGTATCTTCCATCAGGAGGCAGCAGTTTTGCCTCTTCTTCGAGTTGGATTGAGTAGTGGAAATAGGGGAAGTCAACCGAAGGTGGCTTCAGTGAGGAACACTTGCCAGTGATGATATAATTGTGATCCAGGTATCGGTTTGCACGACGAATGTCTCCTTCCTGAATGGCTTTCCGGATGTAAACGGAGCTGACAGACTCTTGTTGGACCTCCTGTTCGGGAATCTCCTCTACATCAAAATTAAATTGTTTGCCCAGTTGTGCCATCAAATCTGTGTCGCCTTCACGATTGTGTCCAAAATGGTGGTTGTAACCTGTAATGATCTTTCGGGCATGTAGTTTTTTCAATAAAATATCCTTGACAAAACTAACCGATGAGATCTCAGAGAACTCTTTGGTAAAATTCACAATAATTAAGTGATCCAGTCCGGCCCGGGATAAAAGTTCTATTTTTTCGCGTGGAGAAGCTATCAGCCGGAGACCTTTACCGTAAGTATCCGGGTACAGAACTTTTCGGGGATGGGGATGGAATGTGATCAGGACAGTCTCCCCCTCAATATCAAAAGCCAGTTTTTTAAGCCTTTCAAGGATGGCTTTATGCCCAGAATGTACACCATCAAAAGAGCCAGTCGATACAACTGCATTCCTGATCTCTTCAAGATGTTCGAAGTCGTAATAGATCTTCAATTTTTCCCTCTTACTTGAACCGTTCGTCGTTTTTCTTGGCGAAAAATGCAACTTTCTCCAGTGAAGTGATCATGTCATACTCTTCCAGGTAGACATAAGGCGGCACATTGAGGGGTTTGGGAGAATAGTTCAGAATCCCTTTGATGCCAGACTCTACAAGAGCTTCGGCAATGTCGGGGGCCTGATCAGCTGGAACAGTGATAATCCCAATTGAGATGTTGTGTTTCTTTATCACTTCATTCAGGCTGTTGATGTGGTATACTGTAACGCCGTCATAGCCCCTGTTGATCTTCTCTGGGTTTACATCGAAAGCCGCGATAATGGAAAGTTTCGAACGTTTTCCCTTGAAGTAACTTATCATCGCTTTTCCCAAGTTCCCCAGTCCTATAACGGCTACCCTCTGCCCCTTTTCAGTATCCACGATTCGTCCGATCAATTCGATCAACTCCTTGATGTCATATCCTTTTCTAAGGTTCCCTGAATAGCCAATCAGCATCAAATCGCGGCGAACTTGTACCGGCGTAATATGGAGCATAAGGGCAATCTCATGTGAAAAAACATGTGTTTTTTCCTTCGATAAAGTCAAGAGAAGCGCCCTTCTGTACTGACTCAGACGCTCTACCGTTTTGTGTGGAAGGTTTTTTAAATACATGTCGATATGTTTAGATTCGTAGATAAAAGTAGATAAAAATATTACATCTCATTAATAATTGTTGAAAAATTAACAATATACTGTTAATTAGATAACTAATTTCTGTTTCATTGGAATTGTGTAGATTTGCCCCCAAATTTGGAATCTATAACCTATTTTAATCACATTCCTATGTTTTATTTGATGATCATTGTTTTCATTCTGGGCTATGCGGCAATTGCCCTGGAACATCCGTTAAAGGTCAATAAATCTGCGACTGCATTGATACTTGCCGTACTAATGTGGGTATTGTTTATTTTTGGCGGCGAACACATATTGGTCAATACAGATAGTTTTCACAAATATCTGGAAGAGTTCACCAATGGAAATTTTCAGGGTTGGGTCTCTCACCATGAACTACTAAATCACCTGGGAGAGATCTCAGAGATTCTGTTCTTCCTCCTCGGGGCTATGACAATAGTCGAGCTAATTGATTCACACGAGGGGTTCAGGATTATTACAGACAAAATCAAAACCACCAACAAGGTAAAGTTGTTATGGATTTTAAGTATTCTCACCTTTTTTATGTCTGCCGCTCTTGACAACCTTACTACCTCTATTGTCATGGTTGCTTTGCTTAGAAAACTGATTGCAGATAAAAAAGACCGTTGGTTTTTTGCCGGGATGGTAATTATTGCCGCGAATAGTGGCGGAGCCTGGAGTCCTATCGGTGATGTTACAACTATTATGTTATGGATTGGAGGGCACGTTACTACGTTAAATATCATTGCAAAAACATTTGTTCCCAGTTTGATCTCGATGTTATTCCCATTGGTATTTCTATCTTTTCTGATGAAAGGCGTCGTCCGTCGACCTGCACATGTGGTTAAGGAGATCCACGAAAACTCCACCTCATCGTTTGAACGAAACATTATCTTTTTTATGGGGATTGGTGCCTTGTTGATGGTGCCTGTTTTTAAGACAATAACACATCTGCCTCCCTATTTGGGCATGCTGATGGGTCTAGGGATACTATGGGTAACGACAGAAATCCTTCATAAATCAAAGAACGAAGAGCACAAGCCCATGCTCACCGTTGTAGGAATACTCCGGCGAGTCGATACGCCAAGCGTGTTGTTTTTCCTGGGGATACTTTTAGCCGTTGCTGCATTGCAGAGTGCAGGTCATCTGAGGTTATTAGCGACAGCCCTCGACGAACACGTAGGCAATCTTTACCTGATAAACGTGGTCATTGGTATCTTGTCAGCCATTGTCGACAATGTTCCTTTAGTGGCAGGCGCCATGGGAATGTATGAATCGGTATTTGCAGTCGATCACTATTTCTGGGAAATGCTCGCCTATTGTGCCGGTACCGGCGGAAGCATCCTGATCATTGGATCGGCAGCAGGTGTCGCTGTGATGGGGATGGAGAAGATCGATTTTATCTGGTATGTTCGGAAGATCTCGGTATGGGCGCTTGCTGGTTACTTCGCAGGCGCTGCAACGTACTGGGCAATGAATGTCTTTTTGTTTGAATAACAACAGCCTATTTCCCAATTATCAAGCGGAAACCGTGTCCATGAATATTGACAATCTCTATGTTGCGATCTGGTTTTAGATATTTTCTGAGACGAGCGAGAAAGACATCCATACTGCGACCATTGAAGTAGTTGTCGTCACCCCAGATTTTCTCAAGAGCCTGTTTCCGTAACAGGATTCCATCTTGTACTTCGCAAAGCATGCGCAATAGTTTTGCCTCTTTGGGTGATAACGTCTGAATTTTCTCCAAATGAGCCAGAGTTCTCAGAGTGAAATTAAATGTAAATATTCCAACCTGGAAATCAAGCAATTTGCTCTCGTCTTCCACTGGTTGCAAGTGACGCTTCAGGATGGCTTTTAATTTGTACAGGAGAACTTCGGAATCAAACGGTTTTGTGATATAGTCATCGGCACCTGTCTTGAATCCTTGCAGCATATCTGTTTTCAGTGATTTGGCTGTCAGAAAAATAAATGGAAGATCGGGATGAAGCTTTTTAATCTCCTTTGCTAATGTGAACCCATCCATCACCGGCATCATTACATCAAGGATGCAGATATCAAACGAATCCTCTTGCACTGTTTCCAACCCTTGCTTGCCATCAGTCCTCAGGACTACGACGTAATCATTCAGTTCAAGATACGACTTCATAATCGAACCGAAATTAGGATCGTCCTCTACAAGGAGTACTTTAACGTTATTGTTCATCGCTTCTTTTTTCTTACATTTTACGTCTCACATCTCACATCTCACGTCTTACATCCTTCGTTTCAATAGGCAGGGATATCTCAAACTGGCTCCCTTTATCCGAGGCACTGGAGAGTTTTATCTCTCCCTGATGAGCCATTACGATGGCCTTTACATAACTTAATCCAAGGCCGAAACCTTTGATATTATGAACGTTACCAGTTGTTACCCGGTAAAATTTATCAAATACTCTTTTTTGAACTTCCTGGCTCATTCCCATTCCTTTATCCTCGACTCTGAAGAAGAAATATCCTGACCTGATCCCTGTCTTAATTGTAATCTCGGGATGGGAAATAGAGTATTTGTTGGCATTATCCAGGAGGTTCATCAATACGTTTCGCAGATGTCCTTCATCAGCAAGTACAGTGGCATTCGATGCGTCAAACTGTGTCTCAATTCTCCCTCCGCGCTTCTCCACGATCAACCTGAAATGACCTACAGTACGGCTGATCAAGTCATGAAGGTTCAGTGGCTCCATGTGGAGTTTGAAATCACGGCTGTCGAGCAGCGACATCTGGAGAACCTGTTCAACCCGCGTATTCATTCTGCTGTTCTCCTCTTTGATAATCTGTGTGTACGATTTGATTCGGTCGGGAGAGTTAATCACTTTTGCATTGTTTATTGAATCGGTAGCTATGGAAATTGTGGCAATAGGAGTTTTGAACTCATGTGTCATATTGTTGATGAAGTCGGTTTTAATATCCGAAATCTTCTTTTGTCTGATGATTACGAAAATGCTCAACCCCGAGGATAACACAATGATTATAGTAAAGAGGATAGATCCAAACATCAGGACGGAGAGAGATTTCAGGATATGACTCTTTTGTCGGGGAAAGTAGACTAAGAGCTGATAGGGTTTTTCAATTACATCATTGGGAAAAAGCGAAACCAGATGATCCATCGCCTCGTGTGGGTCAAGGTATCCTGCTGAACGGATCGGCATTGGATTGCTATCATTCAACGGGGAAAAGACAGCGAACTCAAAAGGTATCGTAACATCTTTGTCTGAAAGTGATGATTTTAACGTACTTTCAAGATGGAATTTATCAATCCTGGATTCCACAGTTTTTGGGATTTCCTCAAACTCCACAGCCATCCGTTGGATCAAATCCTGCAATTGAGATGCACGCCTATCCAGTTTTCTGATCTTGTCTTCAAGTATTTTTGTTGACTTTTTTAAAGGTGGTTCTGGTGGCAGGGGTGGTCTAACAACAACGGGAGTGGAGGTATAACTACTAATAAAAAAGTTCCCTTTCATGCCGGCTTCATCTCCTTCAGAACTTATTTCCAATCTGGGAGCTCCCGGGGCTTGATAATAATACAATTCCGGATTTTGGCTGTAGGTACGTTCCAGTCTCTTTTCATGCACATCCTGCTGTTGAATATATCTCTCCTGAATAACCCAAACGGAGTCAAGCTTCTCCAGTTGGTGCGCCTGCCATTCAAACTGGATGTTCACCCACTCATTTTCCAGGATGATACTGGTTTGCAGCTGGTTCATGAGGGAGTCGATATCAATCTGTTGTCGTTTATTTAATGACTGGTCCCGTATAAATTCTTCATAGTTCTTTCGTGATTGGTCTGCGGCTCTTTTGCTTCCTTTCGGATCAGCACGAATAATTCGTTCTTCAGTTACATAGTATGAGATCCCATTCAATGCATCGTGAATGAGGTCGGCATCAATTTGATCCTGAGCTAGTGATAAGGTGTCACTTACATAGCTTTGAATAAGGTTGAGAATGCTGTCAGAGATGAGCCTGGAACTCAGGAGGGATATGTTTTCACTCGTCTCCATCCTGGCTATAGCATTCCCCAGTGCATCATTCACTCGTTGATTGAATTGCGCTTCACGGATCTCAATAGCATTCCTTATCCATAGGTATTGGACCACCATAATCCCTGCAAGTGAAAGGCAGATAAAAAGGATGATAAGGGAGAGCCATTTTTTATCCATGAACCAAAAGTAGTAAATCAAATGGGTCGTAATTAGATAATTAACGTTTCATTAACCAATTTTAACGCCTCATTAACAGTTATTCATTGATATCGGGAATAGTTTTGTGCTTTCCAAGAATGATAATTCAGTAGTTTTGTAAATTCTTAATTGTTAGAATTATGAAAAAATCAATTCGAATTTTAAAACCGGTTGTATTTGCATGTTTGGCAGTGGCAATGACCTCTCTTTTTTCCGTAGTACTTCTTGCACAGGATACACTCGAGAAGAAACCGCAAAAAGTTATTACTATTAAATTAGATATGGATGAAGATGGTGAGTCTTATACCATTGATACAACAATTGTTATTGATGAAAATTTCGACATGGACGAGTTTAAGGAAGCCATGAAGGAATATGAAGTGCAGGTGATGGATATGGGAAAGTGCCTGAAAGAGATGGAACTGGAACTCCAAGGAGAGGACCTGGAGAAAGCGATGCAGGAGATAGAGATTTCACTGCGCGATGTTTATCGTGACAGTCCCCCGATGAGGGCCTATTGCCGGGGGATGAGGGCCCCTCATCGTATGGATCAATACCAAAAGCAGAGGAATATGTTTTTTTATGGGAAACCGGATATTCACCGTGAAATGGTTCGGGTAAGGCCCCCAAAGAGAGGTGAGTCTCTTTCCGATGTACTTGGAGACATTCCTATGAGTGCCGTTACAAGCTATAAGATAAAGGAAACGAAGAACGGCAAACGGATAACCATTGAGGTTTCTGATGATGCGATGGATGATCTGGACGAGGATATCTTGATCTGGACAGGGGATGTTCCATCTCCTCCTCCTCCTCCTCCTTCTCCCAAAATGAAAAGGAAAATCTTTATCGAGAAGAATATTGAAAAAGAGGAGAAACCAGAATAGCCTCAATGATCAACGAAGATCGTCGAGGTTTTTTAGTAGCTGTTCAACTTTTGTACACTCTTCGAGATGTGAATAATTTGTTGTTGCATGTTCCATTGCAGCGAAAGAGACCTGTTTCAGTTTTTCCGGGTTGCTTATTGCCAGGTTGATCGTAGCTGCCAGGTCAAGGGGATTTTTTGCGCGATAAAGCCATCCGAATTTGCCATTGCCTAATAGTTCTGTTGTACCTCCTGCCCTTGAACCTATTACCGGAATTCCGCATAACATCGCCTCAATGGTAACCATCCCATAAGTCTCCTCAAAGGAACCAAGTACAAAAAGATCGATTGCGGCATAGAACCCTGCGATATCATCCTGGTATCCCCGAAAGAAAACATCATTCTGCATTCCGTTTTCATCAACAAGATCTTGAAGTTGTTGGAGGTAGTTATCTCCTTCGCCCTTGGTCGTCTCACCCATGATCAAAAGAAGGCAATCTACACCTTGAGCTTTTAATAACTTTACCGCTTCGATAACAAGATGTTGTCCTTTCTGAGGATCGAGACGTCCCAAGATGCCGAGTATAAATCCATGAGTTGGTAGCCTGAGTTGTTGTCTGGCAATCTGTTTTGAAGGAAGAGATGCTTGAAGGCGATCTACTTCCAAACCAAGAGGAATCAGGTGGATTCGCTCTTTAGGGAAACTTGTCCTGGTAAGGATCTCCTCTTTCATATAGGGGAGTAAGGTGATCCAGGCATCCAGTTGCCGGAATCGAAACGTGTGGATTGGATCCTTTTTTTGGGTTCCCAGTCGCATGTGTTGTTGGTATACCAGCCGGATCTTATTGCGGTACAACAGTTTCACTAGTCCACCGAAGTCGAGGTCCCGGTTGTCAACCAGGATAACAATCCGGATGTTTAAACGGTCCAGTTTTCGTTTAACAACAATTGCCTCAAGGATGTCAAAGTAGCGTTTATTCCTGAAAATAAACCTTAAGGGAACACCCTCTGCAGAAGCGTGTTTAGCAAGGGGAGAATTTTCGAGGCAAAAAAGTGTCACCTGATGATGTCTTTCACACATCCAGCGTGCCAGTCGTACAGTATTCATTTCGAGGCCACCCCAGCTTCCCGAGGAACAGTAGATGGCGATAGGTGGTAGCTTCATGAAGAACCAGTGTGGATCAATGGTTGTAAAGATACTAAATAAATGAGGCCGCCTGAAAAAAGGCGGCCTCAGGAGGTGGATGTTGCTAGGGGCCACATGTATCGCCCTAACAAAACTTAGTATCGCTTTCGCGGAGTATAGTGAGTATGGAGGAGTTCGTGGGATTTGTGTCCGAGTGGTTTTACAAGAAACTCCTTGTAGATTTCTTGCACATCGGGGTTCTCATGAGATTTTCTGAGAGGCATACCCATATCTTCTCGGTAAATAGCTTCTTTCCGTTTGGAACGGATCTCTTTATTTGTCGGGATTGGTTGCCCACCACCACCTAAGCATCCACCAGGGCATGCCATGATCTCAATGAAATGGTAATTGGCTGTTCCATCTTTTACTTTTTGCATCACCTCTTTGGCATAGGCTAAACCGTTTGCTACGACACATTTTAACTCCACACCTTCCAGAAACTTAAACTCCGGTTTCGTTTTAGTAATCAGCAGGCTGGCTTCCCGAACTTCACCTTCGGTTCCCCGGACAGGTGTGATATTGAGGTTTTCAAACGGGACTTCCCGCCCGGTTACCACTTCATAAACGGTTCTGATTGCAGCTTCCATCACACCTCCTGTTGTACCGAAGATCACGGCTGCTCCGGTGGACATACCCATAATATTATCAAAATGGCTTTCGGGGAGTTTATCAAATTCCATCCCAGCCTGGGTGATCATGATCCCCAGTTCGCGTGTGGTGAGGACATAGTCTACGTCTTTGTATCCGCTGGAACGCATCTCCGGGCGATCGGCTTCAAATTTTTTTGCCGTGCAGGGCATAATGGAGACAGAGACCAGGTTTTTCGGATCCAGCTTCTTCTTTTGTGCATAATAGGTCTTCACCAGTGCACCAAACATCTGTTGGGGTGATTTACAGGTAGAGAGATTTGGCAACAGATCCGGGAAGGTATGTTCGAGGAATTTTATCCAGGCCGGGGAACAGGAAGTAGCCATAGGCAATGCGACCTTAGGGTCTTTATCCACGAGGACCCGTTTAAGTCTTTCAATAAGTTCATGCCCCTCTTCAATGATAGTGAGATCGGCAGTAAAATCGGTATCCAGCACTGCATCGAATCCCAGGCGTTTCAGTGCAGTAACCATCTTCCCTGTCACAATCATGCCGGGAGGCATCCCCAATGCTTCGCCGAGGGCGACACGGACGGCCGGAGCAGTTTGTACCACGACATGTTTCGTTGGATCGTAGATAGCATCCCACACTTGGTCAACATAGTTCCGTTCAATCAGAGCTCCGGTCGGACAACGGTTCACACACTGGCCGCAATTGGTGCAAACGACTTCAAAGAGCGGGTGTTCGAAGAACGTTGAGATCTTCATCTTGTTTCCACGATAGGCAACACTCAGGGCACTTACGCTTTGCAACTCTTCACATGTCCTTACACAACGCTGGCAACGGATGCAACGGCTGTCATCCTTGATGATAGCCGAGTTGAACATATCGATGGTATAGTGCTTGTCAGGAACCAGGTCGAGGAACATGTGATCTCCTGTAAGCATTTGAGATGCAAGTGATTGCAGTTCGCAATTTCCGTTTTTGTAA